>FWWL01005162.1_pt1 | contig 20817 bp, 40 predicted proteins | sample 2228331 | NCBI WGS metagenome assembly FWWL01 (sample SAMEA103939775, study PRJEB20133) | metagenome | reverse complement strand
ATCCCGCGTGGATGGGCGAATAGATCGGTGGTGATGCCCCACGGCCAAGGGGTACCCCCTTTGGACGTGGGCATCTTCCCTCTAGCCCGCCGGGACGGACGGCACGTGCCAGGAGGAGCGGCCAAAAGTGGGGCAGCTCGGTACTGGGACCTGCAAGCCTTCGTCTGGTATCTGCCTGGGGGGTTCCTTACGCTCAACCGTGGGCGGCGGCGCATAGGGAGGACGTTCCGTGGCGCGGAGGACGGGCGGCGGTACAGGGGCTAGATGGGCCATGCTGGGCCTTGGGGCCCTGGGGCTGGTATGGGTTCTGGCTGGGGCTAGGGCCCAACAGCCTAGCCCGGCCCAACGGCCTAGCCCGGGGAGTTCTGGGTGTCCCTATCCGCCATCCGACCCTCCCCCCCTGGATAAGTCGCGCTGGGACCTGATAGACCGCATCTATGCCCGTATCATTGAGGTGAACCCATCGCTGAAGCAGCAAACCTGCCGGGAGTGCGGGGGGCGTACGGTGGCCCATGTGGTGGCCAGGGCACTTGCCCAAGCGGACGGCATGGGGGTGCCAGTGGACTTGGTCGTGGCGTTGGCCCGGAGGGAGAGCACTTTCAACCCGCACGTGGACCGGGTGGCGTATGCCCTGCAGATCTCCAGCAACGGCGCTAACTGCGCCAGCGGATCGGAGATCGGCCCGCTGCAGGTCAAACCGTGCGCGTTCCGCCAGGTGGGCATGGATCCCGTCATGCTCCTAGACATGCCCTTCCCTGCCCGGGTGCAGTACGCCACGGCGGCGGGCATTCGCTACCTGGGCTGGCTACGTGAGCGCTTCCCCACCTGGTGCGATGCCCTGCACGCCTACAACGTAGGGCCCACCGGCTACCAAATGGGGCGCAGGAACCCCTCTTATGTGGCGGACGTAGTGCGCTGGGCTAGCGCGTACTCTGAGCTGAGGGTATGAGAGGCTTTCCTTGGGGCGTGGTGATCATGCTGTTCGTTTTGTTCCTGGCCTTTGCCCTGGCAGGGCTATGGTGGTGGGTCCTTTTCCTGACCGGGGTGGCGGGGTGGCTAGCCCTGGTAGAGCTGCTAGCGGTGCGGCGTATGGGCCTCACCATTTCCGGGCAATTCACGGCATGGGCCAGGAAGCATCCCTGGGCGGCGGCGGCCCTAGCCGCGGTCCTAGGGGGGGCAATGGGTTACCTCATCTATCACCTGGCCACGGGCTATTAGGTGTCCTTTAGGTGTCAAAAGGGCATCCCCCGGGTACGGCTACCCGGGGGATTTTGCCTTCTTAAGGCTGGTGGGCGATGGTGGACTTGAACCACCGACCTCACGCTTATCAGCACGCAAAGGAGAAAGGGGCTTAGGCCTGTTTGCGTGTGGAAGGGCGTTTTGTGGCCCTGGTCTTTTCGGTAGATGCGGGGGTTTGCGGGGTGTTTAGGTGTAGCAAGGTGTCAAGGGACAAAGCCCCAGCCCGGTGGTCCTCTTCTATGAGCTGCTGGTAGACCTTGACGGTGAAGGTAGGGTCAGCGTGCCGCAAGCGGGCTGCCACCACTTTGGGCGGGAGGCCCGCCCGGAGGGCCAGGGAGGTGTAGGTGTGCCGGAGGCCGTGGGGGGTGATGCGGGAGACTCCGGCCTTCTCCTGCAAGGCGTAGAAGGCCCGCTTGAAGTTGCCGTACTCCAGCGGCGTGCCCTTGATGCTGGGGAACATCAGGCCGTGATCCAACCAGTCCTGGGAGGCCTCCTTCTCCCCTTCCAGGCGCTCCCGCCACTCCCGGAGGAGGTCTTGGGTAGCGGGGTCCAGGTAGAGGGTTCCGTTGGAGCCCGGGGTCTTGGTGGGCCCGAGGGTGCCGTCCCGGAGGAGGGTGTGGCGCACGTGCAGGGTCTCCCCTTCCCAGTCCTCCCAGCGGAGGGCCAGGGCCTCCCCGGGCCGGAGGCCGGTGGCCAGCATGAGGGCGAAGAGGGGGTAGAGGCGGTGGCCTTTGGCGGCCTCCAAAAACCTGGCCACCTCGTCCGGCCGCCACGCCCGGGCAGGGCGGACAAACCCGCTTCTGGGCGGGTCTACGGCCTCCATGGGGTTCTGGTCCAAGAGGCCGGCCCGCACGGCGTCCCGAAAGGCGGCCCGAAGGAACTGGTAGATGTGCCGGCGCACGGAGGGGGAGAGGTGGCCCAGGTCCGCCATGAGGCCCCGGAGGTGCAAGGGATTGAGGCGCTTGAGGGGCAGGTGGGCCAGGGGCTCCACGTGCTTGAGGTACACCCGGTAGTTGCGTACGGTGGTGGGCCGGAGGCCTTTGGTGGCCGCCCTCTGCTCTACCCAGGTGTGAAGGTAGTCCCCGAGGCGGATGGCCCCCGGGTCCGCCACCCAGGCGCTTCCCGCCTTGGGAAGGAGGCGGGCCAGCTTTTCCGCCACCTCCCGGCGGGTCCGGCCGTAGACCCAGGCCTTCTTCTGCTTGCCGTCCGGGGTGTAGCCCAGGGTTACGAAGCCCGCCCAGCGTCCGTCCTTGCGCTGGAAGATGCTTCCTTCCCCCTTACCTCGGCGGCGGCTCATTAGGGAACTGCGGCCTTGAACGTTTGCAGGTCAAGCTTGGTCTGGTCCAGGACCTCTTTCAGATCTTCTGGTAGCTCGCAGTCGTATCGTGCTCGGCGACCATTTCGGTAGAGGTTCACGTAAGCTTCGTAGGCTTCTTGGCTAAGTGAACCTTTTTTCACCATTTCCTTCAAGTGATTGTCAACCTCTCCGTGATTTTTGAAGGAGTAACCCTTTTCGGCCAGGTAGGCCCTTGCCAGGTGAGCGGCCGTGTAAAAGTAAGCGGTGATAGCCCAGTCTATGGCGATAGCCTCTAGCTTGGAGGCCACCCCTTCGTTGTGGTGGGCTTGTCTCCTATGTTGCTCCGGCCTAGGCATCTGGCTCTCGGGAAACAAGGACATAGAGGGGCAGGTCAAACTCAAGGGAAAGACGGGCAGATAAGCGGCCCAGTTCCCTATCCACCTTGTTGGGGTCTTTGGCGTAGGCGGTTAGGTGGTAGATGCCCTCTTCCTCAAAGGGCTCCTGGTCATACCTCGTGATGAGGCCTTCACGCTTGAGGACTTCCAGGGCCTCAAAGGCGGCTGCCAAGGCCCAGGAAAGGTTTGGCGGGAGGGAGCTGACCTCGGTAGGGGGCATAGGCTTATGCGATTTTACCTTTCCCAAGGCCTGCCTGGTGGTGAACTGGGGCATGTAAAAGTAGGCGCGAGCCTGCCCGTAGTTGCTTTTGGACTGGCCGAACTCCGCCTTCATTTCTTTTCCTCCTCTTCCAGGGCCTTCAGAAAAGCCCCCAGGTTCTCGTAAAGGAACCGGGCGTTGACGGGGTCCAAGGCGAATGAGCCGATGAGGCTTTCGTGAAGGTCGTACTGGTTAGGCCCGGCGGGCAGGGGCATGCCGGAGAAGATGGCCATGAAGAAGAGGCGCACGTCTGGCCTGCGGGTAACGCTCAGGCCGCTCACATAGATGGGCGCCGCACGATAAGGGTCAAGGGCGGCAATGGCTTGCCTGTAAGGGCCTTTCTGGCCTTCCTGGGTGGGTTCGGGGGTTTTCTCCTCTGGCATAGGGGCCTCCTTTTACTCGGGAAGTTTCGGCTTCACACGCCAGATATCAGCGGCGCGCCACTCCTCTCGCTTTTCAAAGTTGACGTTGCCGAAGGTGGAGCTGAAGTAAATGTAGCCGTCAGAGCCCCAGTTAGGCTCAACGGCAGCTCCTTCACCCTTGGTTATCTGAGTTACGGCAGTGCCGTCCTCCTTCATGATGTAAACCTGATAATTGCCTTCACGGTCTGACTGGAAGGTAAGCCACTTCCCATCTGGGGACCAAGAAGGAAAAGCGTTATTGTGCCGCCCACTTGTGAGCTGGGTAACTTGACCGCTTTCCAGATCTAGCGTGAAGATGTGCCACTTGCCATCCACTAAGCGGTCAAAGACAAGCTTCTTACCGCTTGGATGCCACCTCGGGGAGGTACCGGGAACATAAATGGTGGGAGAGGTCCCGTCTATATTGACCGAAGCCAAAACATAGCGTCCCTGCAGGTAGGTGTGAAAGGCGATCACCCGGCCATCAGGAGATACGTCTGGCTGTTCATCAAACCCTCCCAAAGGATTGTTGGTGATGAAAGTGGTGCCTACCCCACCCGCGGTGGTACGAACCAAAATGGGCCGATCCCCAAGCAGGCTGACATAGACAATGTTCCGAGAATCCGGGAACCAGGTTCCCCAAACCGCACCAGGACCCGCAATGGGTCTTTGTGCCCCACCCTTCGGGGATATAGCGACGATGCTGTACGCCCTTGGACCGCTCACCGATGGGTCATAGGCGGAGTAAAGAAGCCACTCCCCATTGGGGCTGAGGCGAGGAGCAAACTCCACCCTGGAATCGCTGGAAACCCTTGTAACCTCTAGGGCGTTGGCCGTTACCGTAGGACTGGGAGCTTCCGGCGGAGATCCTTGAAGAGAGGGAAAGCAACCGGCCAGCAAAAGAATGCTCACTACCGGTAGCGCCTTTATGGGCTTCATGACTACTTCACCTCCTGGATGCTGATCTTGCGGTACACCTGCCCCACCACCCGGACCTCGTCGGGGGTGAGGATGGGGCCTGAGGGGTTATCCGAAATGAAGACCCAGCCACGCTTGACCTTTCTGGCCCTCTTCACGGCCAGGCCGTCCCCCACGATCTCCACCAGGTACACGTGGCCGTCCCGGAGGTCCGTGAGGTTAGGGTCCACCAGGACGTAATCTCCGTCCTTGATGCCCCTATCGTCCCCGGTGTCCATGCTGTCCCCGTCTACCCGGAAGACCAAGGTACCCGCCCTCAGGACCCCCTTGGGCACGGCAATATGCTCCACCGTGGGCCAGGGCGGCCCAGCGGCGGCGGTTCCGATGACCGGGAGGACCATGTAGGCCTCGCCGGGCTGTTCCTTGGCCGGGCGGACGAAGGGCAGTTCCAAGCCCGTGGCCTCAGAAAACTCCTCGGGGGTCCAGCGAAGGGCTTTCAAGTAGGCAGACAGGCGCTCTGTTGTGAGCTTTAAAGGGTAAAGCTGGCCTAACTCAAGAGCAGAGATAGTCCTTTGGGCCAGCAACTCTTCGCCCAGTTCGTTGGCTGTTCTGGCAGCAAGCTCTTCTTGGGTTAGCCCAAGTTCTTCCCTGCGTCTACGCAGAGCTTCAGCCCAAACTGGGCGGCCCTGAAGCACCTTGGGCATAGCCATAGTATCTCCTATAGAGCCAATGCTAAGCTAATCAGGGCATGCTAGCACTTATTGACTATTTAGCTTTTCCCTGCTAACATGGGGGCAGTCATGGAGCGGATGCTGACCCTAAAGGAGGTGGCCCAAATCCTCAAGGTCCACCCCCTGACCGTCTACGAGTGGGTCAAGGCGGGCAAGCTTCGCGCCTACAAACTTGGACGGGTCTATCGGGTGGCCGAAAAGGACCTCGAGGTTTTTTTGGCCTCTTCTAGCACCAAAATGCTAAAGGAGGCCCCCCATGCCTGACTGGGCGCTCATCCTAGCGGCCTACCTGCTGGGGGCCTTCCTCATGCTGGCCGCCCTGCTGGCCTACCTGCAGGCCAAGGGACTCCGGCCCGGTCCCGTGGTAGCGGCGGCCATCGGCTTCATGCCGGGGTGGCCGGGGCCCTCCTGGCCGTCCTGGCGGCTTGGGGAGGTGGAAGGTGAAAGGAAGCTGGCTTTGGCGCTGGGGTTTGGACGCCATCGGGGGCGCTTTGGTGGGGCTCATCCTCCTCTGGGCCCTGGCCAACGTCCCCGTGGGGAGGTGAAGGGATGAGCGTGATGGTCATGCCCGAGTGGAAGGCCAGGATGAGGCGCTTGGCACGGCGGGGCTACATCGTGAGCCTTCGCCGGGAGATCGGCCCCCGGGACGGGGAGGTCTGGTACCGCGCCGAGGCCTCCGTGATCCGGGAGGGCGTCTACCGGTCCGGCCGGCGGGTGGTGGCCCGGAGCCCTTGGACCTCGGACCCCGATGAGGCCCTGGTGGCCTTGCAGGGGGAGCTGGGCATTGGGGAGGAGGAGCTATGGCACGCCTGATGACCGTTCGGGAGGCGGCGGAGTACCTGGGGGTGCCCGTGGCCCACATCTACGAGGCCATGCGGGCCATGCCCGGGCGGCCCTCGCACCTGCGGCACGTCCGCCTCGGGAAGCGGCGGTACACCACCCAGGAGTGGCTGGAGGAGTGGATCGGCCGGGTGGCCTCGGAGCCGGAGGCGCCGGCGCGGTCCATGCGCCTTGTGGGCGAGGTGCCCTTGTTTGAGGGAGCGGAAGGCTAATAGGCCCCCCGGGGCTTGCCCCCCGGGGGCTTCTTTTGGAGGACCCTATGGACTCAGAAACCCGCGCCAAGCTCGAGGCTCTGAAGGCCAAGAACCCCAAGCTGGCCCAGGCCCTGGAAGAGGCCTACCGGGCCATGAAGGAGCGCCAGGAAAGAGAGGCCCACGATGAGAAGAGCGTCCAGGACGAGGAAAACCCCCCGCACCAGAAGGCCGCTACGCCCCCCGCGTCTCCTCCGGCGGATGATCCTGCCCCCCTACCCCCGCAAGGCCCGGCGGAAGCCCCTAGGGAGGCGGAGCCGGTCCAAAAACTGACCACCTGGCGGGAGGTACGGGAGTTTGAATGGCAGGACTACCTGAGCAAGGCGGAAGCCCTGCTGGCCAAGTGGGGCCACCTGGAGCGCCTGGGCCCCCTGGCCCCCCTGGTGCGCCTTCTGGTGGCCCTGGCCATCCGGGAAGGGGCCCGGCTGGACCCCTCCCGGGAGGCCCACGTCTTTCTGGCCCAGTGGGAGGTGGCTGAGATGCTGGGGGTGTCCGAGCGCACCGTGGAGCGGTGGCTGAACGACCCCCGCTATGAGCGGTACCGCAAGGTGGCCCGGTGGTGGATCGCCTGGGAGACCTGGTATACCTCGGGCCAGGGCATCGGCCAGGAGCAGGCGGTAAGAGGGGGTACCCTCTGGCGGGTGCGGGTGCGCCCCCTGGTCCGGCCTGGGCGGCCCATGAAGGTCCTGGCCCCGTACCTGGCCCTCCCCTGGCGGGACCTGGGGGAGGATGCCCGGGAGGGCAGGACCCGGCGGGGGGTGAGCGCCCCAGACTCAATGTCGGGATATAAAGAGGGTCTTCTCCTGGGTAAAGGGGTAACTCTCCGTAGCGTAGTGGGTAAGCCGTTAGCCACCTGGGAAAGCAAAAAGACCCCGTTAATATATCCCGACACTGCCCGGGACATTCGGGAACTGCTCCGAGCGGCTTCCATCCCGGGGGGCAGGAACGGCCGCCAGAAGTGGGCCCAGGCCGTGGCGTCCGCCATCGCCCAGGCCCTGGGGGACCAGAAGAGCCTGCGTTGGTGGCTCAAGGTGGCCTGGGCGGCCCTCAAGGTCGTGGTCTTCGGGGGAGGGGAGGGGCCCATGCGGGTCCTCCTCCGGGTGGTCCTGATGGCCCAGGAGGCGAGGCGGGACGGCTTCGCCAGGAGCCCGGGGGCCTACGCCCAGGCCCTCCTGCGGCGGGAAGGCTGGTTTGAACTGGTGCGGCCCTACGAGGGCTTCAAGGTGGGGGTAGCGGTATGAGGCTGGATAGGGTGAACCTGGCGGCCATACGGGACGTGCTGATGTCCTTGGTGGATGAGGCCCTGAGCGAACCTGGGCGGGTGGTCCGCCTTTCCATTCCCACAAGCCCATCGGATGGGGTGCAGGTCTTCATCAAGGCCCCGGAGGATGGGCCTGTCCTCCTGGCCATCCGGCGCCCCGGGGGCAAGGAGGACCCAAGGGAGATCCTGGCCCTGGCCCGGCACATGGGCTTGGTGCCCCAGGGGGACCCTGAAGTGCGCCGCGGCCGGGATCCTAGGCCTCCCAAGGGGCCCCGGGCCTACTTGGTCCTGCGGTGCGAGCTTGACCCCCTTGTCTGGGAGGGGAGGTCCATGGACGAGGTAGCCTAGGAGGAGATCATGTCCCGGAATACGGCGCTGAGTCTGGTGATCTTGGTAAGCATAGGGGCCTACTTCGCCGCTATCTGGCCTCGGGGGACGGCCCCCGCGGCCGGGCAGGAAGGCCAAAGCGCCCCCCAGAGCCAGGTGGTCCTGCTCACCCCTCCTGAGACCCAAGCGCCCGGGTGCGGCGGCCGGATCACGTGGGCAACGCGTAGCGGCGGCGAGGTCAGGCTACGCTATGACGGGGAGGCCTCCACGGTGTGGGCGCGGTGGCCGGGCGGGGAGGTCAAAGCCCGTGTGGAAGACGCTTGCACGGGCGTGGAGTGCCGCCTGGTCCTTCCCCGGCCGGGCATAGGGGACGTCCACGTGGGCCTAGATACCTGCCAGGGGCTGGAAATGCCGGAGTGACACCTTTTGCTTTAGAATATGCCCATGCCAACCATCACTAGGCGGCCAGGTAGGCGTGTGGTCAGGCTGATGACCCGTAAGCGCGATCCCGTGCTTCCGTCATCCCTGCCCATGGAAGACTTGCTCTACGTCCTTTTGGGCAACCGGGAGGCGGCCCGGTCCATCGTGGCGGAAACCGGGGGGGATCTTCGGCGCTTGGCAGGTATGGAGGTGGATGACCTAACCGTTCTTCCCGGAATCGGGGAAGGGGCGGCGGCCAAGATCGCCGCCCTTTTTGAGATCGTGACCCGGATTATCCGCGGCCAGCGCTAACTGGCCGCCATGCCCGGGCATAGCGGCCGGCCGCTATGCCCTTTTTTTGCCGCGAAGGAGCTTTGAGCCTGGAGGCGTGGCCCAGTACCAGCGGAAGCCCATAGATCCCCACGCCCCCCTTAAACCCGGTCGGACCTACGAGCTGGTGCTTTCCCCCCGGTCGGGGGATCTGAGCCGGGTTACCCGGGCTGACCTGGAGCGCGCCCTTAGGGCCAAGTACGGGAACGTAAGGGTGCTGGACTGGGGAAAGCGGGCCGGGGACTGGGTGGTGCAGATCAGGGTAGAGCCCGCGGGGTCTTCGGAGTCTGCCAGCACGTCTGACCCCTGGGCCGTGCCCCCCAGTTATGGCGGGGGCGGGTGCGGGTCCATCCGGTGCCCCCAGCCCATGGACTATGCCCCCACCTATGACGGCCTGATCCAGCCTGCCTTTCTTCCCGCCCTGCCGGCGCTCCTCACCGCGGCGGCGGTGGTGGCCATCCTCTACCTGATCTGGCGCATCGTGGCGGAGTTGAAGGAAGCGGTGGAGCTGGTGCCCGCCCCAGCCCGGGCAGCGGCGGTGGCGGGGGCGGGTATCGGAGCGGGGGCCTTGGGCCTGGCCGCCCTAGGGGTGGTAGCCCTGGCCCTCTTGGGCGGAAGAAGGAGGAGGAGGTATGCCTACTAGGAAGCGGAAGAAGGCGAGGAAGAAGGGTAAGAGGAGGTAGGCCATGGGATTTCGCCTGACCCTGCCGGAAGAGGTCCTGGGCCAGAAGGCCGTGTTGGAGTCGGAGTCAGAGGGGCAGGCCCAGGAGGTCCACGCCGTGCCCCTGGAAGAGGGGCGCTTGGACCCCGTTCTGGAAGAGGCCGTGGCCTCCCAGCCGGTGGTGGCCAGGCCCAAGGAGGCCTCCTCTGAGCCCCAACCGGAGCCGGAGGCCTCCCAGCCCCAGCCTCAACCTGGCCCCGCCCCCCGGCCCAGGCTCCCCATTGGGGGCTTCCTAGCGGCCCTTGGAGCCGGGGCCATCGTTCTGGTGGGCATGGCCCTTGGAATGAAAGGAGGAACTGGTGGAGAACCTACACCCTCAGCCGGAGCCCCAGCCGGGCCCGGTGTCAGCGGGGGAACCTCTACCCCCGACCTCTACTGACGATTCCGTGATGGGCTTCGCGCCCCTGGAGGGGGAGGAGGCCTCCTTCTCGGACCTCCCCCCGGAGCCCGAGCCTGTTATCCCCTTCACCGGGGCGGAACTGGTCCAGGCCGCTACCTGGATCCTGGTCTTCGGGCTACGCCTGCAGACTCCCGAGGAGGTGCAGGCCTTCACCGAGGCCTTCCAGCGGGGCGTTTTGCCCATGCTTCCCCCCGCCCAGGTCTTGGACATGCTCAAGGTGGGGGAGGCCCTGGCTCAGTACGGCATAGGGCGCAACCGCCTTCCTGGCATGGGGGGACTGGAGCAGCTTCCCCCTTGGCTTCGCATCCTCCTGGGGGGCGTGGTGGTGGCCCTATCGGCCTACGGAGGTGCCCGTGCGGTCCAAGCGATCCGGCATTCTAGCCCTCCTCCTGGCGTTGGGGGTGGTGCTCGTGCTGAACCGGCCCAAGCTTAGCCCTTCTGGGGCCTATATCGTCCTGGACCCCGGGCACGGCGGGAGTGACCCCGGGGCCGTGGATCCCGCCACCGGCACCCGGGAGGCGGATCTCAACCTGGCCCAGGCCCTGACCTTGAAGGAGTACCTGGCCCGCTTGGGGTATCGCGTGGGCTTTACCCGCACCACGGATGAGACCGTGCCCCTTCCCGAGCGCATCGCCCGGGCCCGGCGCCTGGGGGCCCGCCTTTTCGTGGCCGTGCACCACGACATCCCCACGGCCACCCGGCCCGGGGTGTACTACTCCCCTCGCCCAGGGTCCGAGGAGCTGGCCCGCACCATCGCCGCCGCCTTGGGGCCGAACGCGTGGGTGCTCCCCAGCAGCGCAAGCCGCTTTGGCCGCTTATACATAGACGACTTCCCGGGCCCGGCGGTCCTGGTGGAGTTCGGGCCTACGAAGCCCACCAGCCGGGAAGAGCGGATTGCCCGGGCCCAGGCCGTGGCCAGCCCCATCGTTGAGTTTGCCCGGAGGTACGTGGCGTGAGACGGTGGATACAGGAGGCGGTGAAGCGCCCGGGCCGGTTGAGGCGCTACGTGGCCCGGGTCTACGGGCAAGAGGGCTTTACGCAAAGAGGAACCATCCGGGTAGAGGTCCTGAGGGAGATCGCCAAGCGGAAGGACAGCCTGGGCCGGGCCGCCCGGTTGGCCCTGACGTTGCGGGGTTTGCGGGGGGAAGCATGAGGCGCGAGGTGGTCTGCCGCGTAGTCTATCGGGACGCTAAGGGGCGTTTCGCTACGCCGCCTGAAAAGCCTAAACGGGTAGAGCTGTCCCCTCTGCCCTCCCCGGCCAGGGTCTACAAAGACCACGAGGTGGTCAAGGTGGAGGAGCGGGGCCGGGTAGTGCGGGTGCGGTTCCTGCCCCCACCCGACATTAGGCGCATGAAGCGGGAGGCCCGGCTTCGTGGGGACAAGGAGACCCTGAGGCAGATCAAGGAGTGGGAAGAGGAGGTCAAGCGCCTGGCGGCGGAAGACTACTTGAAGGCCCGTAGGTCAGGGGAGTGGGCAAAGCGGATGGAAAAGGCCCATCGGAGCGCTATAGCCGCCAAAGGGGGCAAAGCAACGGCCAAAAACCGCAGGCGGCAAAAGGAGTTGGAAGAGCGGCTAAGGGAGAAGTCAACTTCGGCGCTCATGGCTATGTTCCAAAGGCGCGGTGGGGACATAGTAGAAAAGCGGGCTATCGCGGCCATCATGAAGGAGCGGGGCATCAACCTCGAGGATGACCTGAAAAGGATGACGAAAAGAAAAAGGAGGTGAGCGTGGACTTCGTAAAGCAGAACGCCTTTCCCATCGCCGTCCTGGCCGGCGGGCTGTACCTCGGCCTGGGGCGGCTCAAAAACCTGCGGGAGGGCCAGGGCTGCCCCCGGTGCGAGACCGCCCAGGCGGTGGTGGCCTTCGCCCTGGCCGCCTGGGCCGGGTGGGAGCTGTGGCGGGCCTACCAAGCGTAAATGGGCGGTAGGCAGACCTTCCGCCTCCTCATCGTGGGCAAGTCCGGGTCAGGGAAGAGCACCCTGGCCCGGGAGGTCATCCGGCGCATGGAGGGGCGGTACCGCCATTTGGTGGTCGTCAACCGCAAGACAGAGTTCGCTGAACTGGCCCAGGGCCGCTTCCGGGTCAGCGAGACCGGAGACCCAGGGCCCGCCCTGCGGAAGCACCGGCGGGTCATCTTCCACGTGACCGGCTACGACCCCCGCCCCTTTCTGGACGCCCTGGGCCAGGAGATCATGCGCCTGCGGGACGTCCTTCTGGTGGTGGATGAGGCCTACCACTTTTTTCCCCGCGGGGCCGTACCCAAGGGCCTTTTTGAGGTCCTGACCGGGGGCAGGGAGCTGGGCCACAACGCCATCTTCATCACCCAGATGATCCAGGGGGCCACGGGGGGAATAGACCCGGGCGTGAGGAAGCAGGCCAGCCACCTGGTCACGTTCCGGGTCACCGAGCCCAACGATGTGCGGGCGGTGGCGGAGCACTTCCCCGAGCTGGGGGAGAGGGTGCGGGACCTGAAGCGCCCCGAGGGAGGCCTGCCCCCCGAGTACGCGGTGAAGAACCTGGACCGAGAGGAGGCCGGTCTGGTGCTTAGAGACCCGAGGGACCCTAGGCGAAGGGTCTGGGTGCGCCTGACGTAGGAGGCCTCCTTCTCCCTGGCCGGCTGGCCGGCTGACCGGGAAGCCTCCTTCCCGACATCTACTGACGGGTTTAGTAGGAGGCCTCCTAGGCCCGAGGCCTCCCGAGCAGAAGCCTCTTTGTCCGCTGTGCCCGGGCACAGCGGCCGGCCGTATGGCCTTCCTCTTGGCCGCCCTACCCGGCCGCCCCGCCCTTTATAAACCTCTTCTTCCCTACTCAGGCTGAGGGCGTGCAAGGAGGGTAAATGGCAGACGCGGCAGTGCAAGCGGCAAACGACATGAGGAAGCTGGCAACTACCTCTAACCCGCTAGAGGTAGTCCAGAACCCCATCGTGGTCAGCGTGAGCGTGGGGGTGCTTGCGGGGTACCTGGCCCGCAAGGCGCTCTACACCTCCAGGAGGGACCTGTTTGGCTGGGCGGCCAAGGGCCCTGACGGGCGGATCCACTATTACGACGTCAAGACGGACGAAAAGGGCAACATCGTACCCGACACCACGAAGGAGGTTCCCAATGCCAGGACGAACCGGGTTCTGCTCAACCTGGCGGGGGTAGTCGTGGGGTCCCTTCTGATCAACAACAAGCTCACGGATGACCCCATGGTGGACTACATCGGCCTAGGGTTGGCCGCAGGTTCCTTCGCGAACCTGGTCATGGCCATTCTGGACATTGACTGAAAGAAGGAGGATAGAAGATGCAGGAAGCTTTCAACCGGATCAAGGCGCTCAGGCCCAACGCCCGCCCCATCACCATCCTCAAGGGCGGGCCCGACTACCAGGCCTACACCGGCCGGCAGAAGCAGCTGGTGGCCCGCTTTGTGGTGCCCGCGGGGGCTTCGTGGGTAATCCCCAACCCCGTGCCGGTCGTCTTGAAGCTTTACGACACCGCGGGCAACCAGGTGCCCCACTCCACGGACGTTTTCCTGGCCAGGAGGACGAAAGGCTTTGACTTCCCCGAGTTCCTGGGGAAGGTTCAGTACGCTTCCTACTACGACCTCTCCGAGGCCCAGCAGCGGGACGCCAAGTTCTACCAAAACATCTTGGCGACCCTGGCCCCTTTGCGGGCTGACACCCCTCCCGCGGGGTTCCTCCTCAAGGAGGGGGACATACTGGAGATCTATGTGGAAGCCGATCCCGGCGTGACTCTGGACCTGAACGACCCCAGGACCAGGCTGGAGCTTCCCATTGGCGTGGACAACTCCAACCCGGCGTAGGAGGTGAGGATGACCTTTCTGGACCGCATCCGCAAGGGGCTGAGTAGGGGCCTGGATGTCTTCCGGGATACCCCGGTAGTTCACCAGCCTCAGCCTCAGCCCCAGCAGGTCTTGAAGCCCGCCCCCGTGGCGATTCAGGCCTCGGGATGGTCCTCCCAGTGGATTGATGAGGAGGATCTGGATCCCGTGGGCCTGGCGTGGAGGCCCGGGGAGTGGTTTGCCCTGGCCCAAATGCGCACCCCCGAGACCGCCCACTTCCGCATCATGAACGGGGAGCGGCGCCTCCGGCTTTACTTCAAGGGCCAGAAGACCGTGGCCGGGCAAAACCTGGCTTCCCCCGGAGCCCGCACGGTCAACCTGCCCTTCCTGGTGGAAACGCCCCAAGCCAAGCCCTCTCTGCCCACTGCCTACCACCCCGAGGTCAGTGTGTGGGCCCAGGTGGGCGGCGTGTGGCAGCGCCTGACCATCACCGCCATTGACTACGCCACCGGCAACGTGACCTTCACTGAACCGGCGGGCATCACCGGGACCATTGAGATTTACTACACCCACGGGGACGGCCAGATGCGCTTCCGGGTGGCCAGGGACGCCGGGGGCATTGATGACTCCACCGCTACCGCGTTCAACCAGTCCTTCGCCACCCTCCACTCCATTGACCAGAACAGCATGGAGACCATGATCGCCTGGCCCCAGCAGGTGGAGCTGGTGCCGGGCACTAGGCTGGTCCTGGAGGTCTTTACCAATACCGTGCCCATGGTCTGGAATGACCGGGCTGGGCACTACGTCCACATCGCCGCCCTGGCCCGGCGGGTGGACGTCCTGGACAAGGGCCGCCTCTTGCGCCTGGCTGAGCTGGAGAACCGGGGCGGCCTCTGAGGGGGGTGAGCCGTGTCGTTCTCCACGTCCCAATATTTGTATGACGGGCTCTACTCAGGGTCCTCAGGGTCCTCCAACTTCGGCCTCTCCAACTCCTACACCCTTCCCCTTACGGGGGGCGTTTCCGGGAGCGCTGGAGACACCCCCCTCTGGGCCCAGATCCTGGGCGGGCTGGGCCAGATTTGGAGCCTCATTGACCCCTACATCCTGACCGAGCAGGAACGCCTGCAGTACCAGCTGCAGCTCGCCCAGGCCCAGGAGGAAGCGGCCAAAGCACAAGCCGCGAGCGTCCAAGCGCAACCTGTGGTGCCCGTGTGGGTCTGGGTCCTGGTGGGCCTCGGGGTGGTCCTCCTGCTGGTCTTTGCGTTGAAGGAGTGAGCATGGACGTCATTGGCGGGCTCATCGGTGGGGTCACCAACCTGCTGGACGACTTCATCTTCACGGATGAGGAGCGCATGGCCTTGGAGGCCCAAAAGGCGGCCGCCCAAGCCCAGCTGGAAGCGGCCCGCTTGGCCCAAGAGCGGGCCATGTTGGAGGCCGCCGCCCGAGCCCGCCAGGCCCAGGCCCTCACCGTGGCCGCCGTCACCGTAGGAGCGGCGCTGGTGATGGCCGTGCTGGTTTGGAGGTGGACATGAGCGAGAACACCCTTTTGGGGATTGCGGCGATAGGAGCGGTGGCCGTGGGAGGACTCATCGCCTGGAGGATGACCGATCCCAACAGGCAGCGTGTGCCGTACGCCCCGGCCCAGCCTGTCGTGCCCCCCTCCTCTCAACCGGTTTTGCCTCCTTCCTCTCAACCCATTTCTACCCCGACCCCTCCGCAGACTTTCCCAACGTTGCCCAATCCCATTGCCACTCCCACCCCAACTCCTACCCCGACCCCCCAAACCCCCACCATCACCAAGGGGCAGCTTTGCGCGGACCTGAAAGCAAAACTGCAAAAGCTCCAGTCTGCCGCGGACGATGTGAAGAAGAAGATGAACGACCTGGTGGCCAAGGGGTCCAGTGCGGATGTTAACTGCTGGAGCTACGCCAAGCGGGAGGCGTGCTTCTGGGAAATCTGCTCCCCTGCCCTGTGCGGTCTTTTTGACATCTGCAGTCCTGCCCTGTGGGGCAACTACAACGCCTGCATGGACTACGTGAAGGGGCAGGGGCCCCGGCCGGGAAATCTCTTCAACTACGACGACTCCCGGGCGGTGGACCAGGCGGCCCAGCAGTACGCGGCCCTGAAAGGCGAGCTGGAGACCTACCAGGCTCAGATTGAGGGGGTCAAGAAGCAGCTGCAGCAGCTGGCCACGGAGGGGGTGGTCTGCTGATGGAGTGGAAGGACGTCCTGGACATGGGCTTGGGGGCAGTGGCCTTTGCGGCGTTCCTGAAGCTCGTGTTCCGGGATGTGGCCGAGGTGCGGGAGCGTTTGGCCCGGATAGAGGAGAACGGCCGCCGGCAGGCCTACTACCTCTCCCGGGTGGCGAACGCCATGGAGGCCCAGGCCTACCGGCAGGGCCTTCGGGTGAGGGAGGTGAAAGAGGATGGAAAGTAGAGCGCTTTTGCTGGCCCTTTTGGGCTTTGGCGTGGCCGGCTATCTGGCGTATCAGCTGGCCAAGGGGCAGGCTACCGCGGGGCAGGCTACCGCTGGGCAGACGCCGGAGCAGTCGGAAGCTCCCCCGGCCCAGACCGAAACCCCTCCCGTGGTGGTGGATGACTTTGGCGGCCAGCTGCCCTTTGGGCTGGGCGGTTTGGGGCAGGACGCCCTTTGCCGGGTAGCCCCGAGCCTCTGCGGCTGGTACAACCCGGCCTATGTGGGCAGGCCCGCCCCTCTACCCGTGGTGCCCCTCTGGTGAGGTGACGGATGCAGGGCGGGATGCAGGGCGGGATGCAGGGCGCTTGGATCGTGGCGGTGGCGGTGGCGGCCGGGGCCTACGCGGGCTATGCCCTGGCCCGGCGGGGAGGGGGGCAGTCCCAGGGCGGGCAGCCTTCCCGACGCGTCCCCCCGTCTGATCGGATCTGCCCGCAGGTGCTGGTCACGTGCCAGGACGGATCTCCTGCTCCCACCCCCTGCGATTGTGAAGGTAGGGGTGGGGTGAAGCGCGTGGGGGTGATGGTGTGAGCGTGCAGGACTTCCTACCTCAGGGGCAGGTCTGGCTCGTCTGGCTCGTCCAAGCTCTCCTCGCGGCCGGGCTCATCGCCCTTCTCTCGGGGCTCATCGTGCGGGTGGTTTCCGCCATCCCCGTGGTTGGGCCCGTCCTCGCGGCGGCGGTGCGGATGCTCGTTGCTAACTACGAGAAATGGCTTTCCGAACGTGTGCCGAAGCTGGCCGAGCAGGCGGTCCTGGCCACGGAGGAGCGCTGGCGGAAGGTGGGCCCCCAGGATCCTTCCGCCCGGGCGGAAGCCAAACTCCGGGAGGCCATGGAGGCCCTGCAGCAGATGGCCCCCGGCCTGCCTCGGGACATCGCCCAGCGGCAGATTGAGGCCGCCCTGGCCCGCATCCGGGCTATGGGCATGGAGCAGAAAGCGGGAGGTGGGAGATGAGCTTCCAGGATGGTGTTCAATTGGGTGCTGGATTTGTGGTGGGGGCTCTGTTGGTGTGGGTTGGCCTGGCCCTGATCCTGGCACTGGTGGGAGCGCTGGCGGGTACAAAGGAGTAGCATGGCTCCTACCTTCTGGCAAAGCTACAAGCAGGGGCTGGGGGTCGGGTTGGGCCTTCTCACCGTGTACCTGCTTGTGGTCATCCTCGTAGGGTTATTCGTGGTGCGTCCCGCACTTGAAAGCGTGCAGCAGGATCAGCAAACTCCATCCCAAGGAGGAGGAGGCTCATGCTCAATCTCCTGGGCATAAAAAACGAGGATTTGGCGGCGCTGCCAGCTCGGGTCCAAGAGGCAATCACTGGACTTCGGGATGATCTGGCGTGTTTGAAGGATGCGATTGCGGCCATCCAGCGGACCCTGGAGTACGAGTTTGGCCGCCCCCGGCGGGATCTCCAGGGCCACGACCCGGCCCGGATGCCCCTGGTGGCCCAGGTGCTGGTGGAAGGGGAGGTGCGGCGCATCGACGTGACTGGCCTCTTGGGCAAACCTGCTACCCGGGGGCACATCGTGAACATCGGGGACGCCAAGGCCCGCCTTTGGTTCACCTTCGGGCCGCAGCGGGTGGGGCCCTACATCCTCCTGCCCGCGGCGGCGGTGGAGTTGTCCTTCGCCCTGGCAGTGCTGGAGGTTTCGGACGTTGGTGAAGGGCCCGTGGCCGTGCAGATCCTGATGCAGTAGGAGGAGGTATGGAGGCGAAGCATGTGCTGGCAGCGGCGCTGGTGCTAGGAGGCGGAGCGGCTGCGGTTTGGGCTCTGCGTCAGCAGAGGCGTGGGGATTCTGCCCCTCAGCCCGCTCCTGCTACGGCCCCTCAACCCGTCTTTATTCCTCAGCCTCCCGCTGTTATCTCGGTGGACCTCGAGGACTGGCGGCGGAAGCTCATAGAGGATTTGCGGCAGGACCTGCAGGCGGCGATCCCCAAACCCCAGCCTGAGCCCGCCCCCGCTCCTTCCACGGCTCCTCAGCCCATTACGTCTCCCGCCCCCTTGACGGAGGACTGGCGCAAGCAGCTCCTTGAGGAGTTAAAGGCCCTCATTCCCAAGCCCCAGCCTGAGCCCGCCCCCGCTCCTTCCACGGCCCCTCAGCCCTCTCAGCCTGAGCCCATTGGTACGAACACCTTGGACCAGGCCATAGCTCCTACCGTGCCATCGTGCGCTGATGAGCTGCCCCGCATACGTGAGGAGCGGGCCCGGATATGGGAGGAGGCCGTCGCCGTGGAAAGCGGGTACTCTCCTGATGCCTTGTATTTTGACGAGGCTACTAACACCGTGCGCCACGTCAGCGATGGGCGCATTGTGATCAACCTCCCGTATTGGGGGCTGACACGCTACATACGCGGCGAAGTGGAAAAGACCTGGGGCTGCGTCAACGGAGATTGCAGGACCTATCACGACGTAATGGCCAAGTACGAGCCCTACCGGCAAAGGTACTTGGACACCCTGAGGCGTGAGCGTCTATGCCGCTGAAGGCCCAGGTTTATCGTAGAGGAACCACATACGCGCCGGAGCTTCGCCTGGCCCCCGGCCCCCGGAGCATGGGGGACACGGGAGACGGTTCCTATGCCACCCTCTACGGCTACGCCTGGGCGGCGGTGCTGGACCGAGCAGAGCGCCGCTTCCGCCTCTTCCAGGCCCAGGTGCCCGGGGAAGGACCCTGGCCCCTCAACGACCCCCGCGGGCCGGGGGCAGCGGTGTGGGTAGAAGTAGAGGTGCCCCCGCTTCCCCACCCCGTGGAGGAAATCGCCCATATGGGCGTGGCTTTCGACCAGGCGGCCCGGCATGTGGTGGTCTATGAGCGCCAGGGGGAAGTATGGATCCGCCAGTGGGATCCCGTGATCCAGCAGTTTGTGATGCGGGGGCCCTTTCCCGGCCACGACCCGGTAGTCCTCAACGACGCCGTGGTGGGCTACTTCCCCCCGGACTCGGACGTCCTGGTCTGGCACCTTACCCCAGACCGCAAAACGCTGGTCCAACGGGTACAAAGGCAGCTCTACGCTACTGCCCAGGTGCTCCAGACCTTCCAGGAGCCCGTGGTCTTGGACCAGGCGGTCGCCTTGCCCTACCAGATAGAGCTCTTGGGGAGCCTGATCAGCGCCCTAGACGCCACCGGCTACGCCGTGCGGTCCGAGATATATCCCGTGCGGGTCGAGGACGCTCTGGGCTCGGCCAGCCTCTCCGCCCCCACCACGGGCGATTACATCCCCATCGTGGTCATCGTGGACCTCGGGACGGAGGGCATTGGCGCCGCCACCCTCTCCGCCCCGACCACGGGCGATTACATCCCCATCGTGGTCATCGTGGACCTCGGGACAGAGGTAGCGGCTTCGGCCACTATGAGCGCCCCCGCTACTGGGGACTACATCCCCATCGTGGTCATCAAAGACCTCGGGACAGAGGTAGCGGCTTCGGCCACTATGAGCGCCCCGACCACGGGAACCTACGCCCTGGTAGTGGTGGTCGTGGACGTGAGAGGGGCAAACTACTTCCCCCCTGGCTACGAAGCCCTGGGTGCTACCCTCTCTGCCCCAACCACAGGGAGCTACGAACTCGCCTAAGGGGGAAGCATGGGAAAGATTATCGTGCCCGGCAAGGAAATCCTGATACCGAGGGTTGTGGTGCGGCCCCTTCTGCCGCCGCCACCGACATTCAGCGCCCGCCTGCAACCGCAACACCTGCATTGGCAGGTGGGGCGCTATAAGGAGCGCCTGACCTCCGGCCCGGGCGGGCTCGGAAGGGGGAAGATTTGGGTCGTTGAGAAGGAGGCCGAACAGCACAACCTCATCTTGACCCAGACCTATGACGCGCTAATAGGGAGCTACGGATTTCACTCGCTCGCCAACTACGCCGTAGTAGGCACGGGCTCAACGCCACCGGATGCGACCCAGACGGGGTTAGTAGCCGAAGTAGCGAGGACGAGCGCCGGAGTAGGCGGCGACCCCGACACGATTGCGCGCCAGTCCACCTCCGGCCCCGGGGTTGGAACATTCATCATCACAAACAAGCGCGAGTTCACCGAAGCCCAGGTGGGCGGCAAAAACCTCACCGAGTGGGGGTTCAGTCCCTCCGGTAGCGCAGGGGGCAACCTGATGACCAGGGAGCTGTTCCGGGACGGGCTGGGTAACCCCGTGGTCATCTCGCTAGCTTCGGACCAGAGGCTACGGCTCATTTACGCCTATCAGGTCAGCTGCTCTCCAAACGCCGGGGCGCCGCAGGACGCAAGCATAAACATTGCCAACCTGGGTACCTTCGCCGGGAAGGCGTTCACCACGCGCTTCTCTAGCACATACAATAGCGGAATGGGCGACCTCCATCTGCTGTCGTGGTGGGCTGTGGCGTACGGGGGAGGCACCTACGACACCTTGACTTTATACCCCCTAGACGCCTATAAGGCGCCGGACGTAGACTCTCAGTTTGGAAGCTACTCCCCCCCAAGCGGGTACAAAATAACTTCCGGGATGTTCACAGCCATCACCAGAGGTCGGAAGATAAACGCCATCACCATTCCCGCCACCGATTACAACCGCGACATCTATGGGTTTGCGATAATCAGGTACGTTAGCGCGTACCACGCCGGCGGCTTCGCCCTCGCGTTCAACAGCGGCGTAAAGTTCACCAAAAGCAACCTCTACAAGCTCGTCGTTGGAGAATGGACTTTGACCTGGGGGCCGTGATGATGCCGGGAGGATGGGCGAATAGATCGGTGGTGATGCCCCACGGCCAAGGGGTACCCCCTTTGGACGTGGGCATCTTCCCTCTAGCCCGCCGGGACG
>FWWL01005161.1_pt1 | contig 20817 bp, 18 predicted proteins | sample 2228331 | NCBI WGS metagenome assembly FWWL01 (sample SAMEA103939775, study PRJEB20133) | metagenome | reverse complement strand
ATCATGTATATCAAAGGAATTGTGAATGACAAAGTTGTGGAAGAAGTGCACAGGCGTCTGGATCGTATCGATATCGACGGGATCCTAGAAAGCGGTTATATTGAGGAATTGATTCAGGATGAAACGTACACTCCCTTTCCGACTGTATTTAATTCGGAACGCCCTGATGTGATTGCAGCCGGGCTTTTGGAAGGGAAAGTTGCCATATTTGTGGATGGAACCCCAATTGTATTAGTCGTTCCGGCTTTGTTCATCTCATTCATTCAGGCTGCGGAAGATTATTATCAACGAGCGGACATTAGCACCCTCATTCGTTTACTTCGTTTTCTCTGTTTTTTTATTGCTCTGCTAGGCCCATCCCTATATATCGCCCTCACCACGTTTCACCAGGAGATGATACCAACGCAATTGCTGATCAGTTTAGCCGCGCAACGGGAAGGGGTTCCCTTTCCGGCATTCATTGAAGCGCTCTTGATGGAAGCGGCGTTTGAAATCTTGCGGGAAGCCGGCTTACGAATGCCAAAGGCTATAGCACAAGCAGTATCAATCGTAGGAACATTGGTGATTGGAACAGCAGCAGTAGAGGCCGGAATCGTATCTGCTTCCATGGTAATCGTCGTTGCGATCACGGCGATTTCCAGCTTTGTGCTTCCGGCATATTCGATGTCTATGTCTATCAGAATGCTCCGTTTCCCGATGATGGCACTTGCCGCTTCTTTTGGTTTGTTTGGGGTTATCATCGGAGTCATTGCGCTTGTTCTTCACTTGTGCAGCTTGCGTTCTTTTGGGGTTCCTTATATGAGTCCTTTTGCTCCTTTTATCCTTGAGGACCATAAGGATACGATTTTTCGGCTACCCCGGTGGGCGATGTTTTCCCGACCGCGTTTAATCAGTCAGAAAAATATCATTCGCGAAAATAATCCTCCGACTCCTAAACCACGAAAATAATAATCAGGAATGGAAAGGAGTTACATCTATGAAACGAAAGTTAGTCCTGTTGTTATTGTTCATAGTGATAATGCTCATCGTCACTGGTTGCTGGAACCGTCGAGAATTGAATGATCTTGCAATTGCCGTAGCGATGGGAATTGACAAATCGGGTGATCAATATAAGGTCTCTTATCAAGTTGTTGACCCGGGAGAAGTGGCAGCACAGAAAGGAACCGGTGCTACACCGGTAGTGATGTACTCTTCGACAGGGGAGACCCTATTTCAAGCGATAAGAAGAATTACAGCGGTTGCTCCAAGAAAAATTTATTCAGCACATCTTCGCATTGTTGTCATTAGTGAAACATTAGCAAAAGAAGGAATCGGAAAGACGTTGGACTTCCTATTGAGAGATCATGAGCTTCGGACCGATTTTTTTATCGTTATAGCGAAGGGTACAAGTGCCGAAAATACAATGAAGGTATTAACTAACATCGAAAAAATTCCGGCCCTAAAAATGGAAAGCTCGATTAAATTGTCGGAGGAGAATTGGGCACCTACAGTAGCCATCCAATTAGATGAACTGATATTTGATATCATAAGTGAAGGCAAACATCCGGTTTTAACAGGGATTCAAATTAAAGGAGAAAAAGCAAAAGGCGTGACCAAGGAAAATGTTGAGTTGATTGATTCACCTGCCGAACTGCAATATTCAGGGCTAGCGGTGTTTAACAAAGACAAACTGATCGGCTGGTTAAATGAAGAAGAGAGCAGAGGGTATACCTATATCGCGGATCGAGTGAAAAGTACGGTTGGCGTAGTTCCTTGTCCTGGAGGAAAATTAACGGTTGAGGTCATTCGATCAAAAACGAAAGTAAAGGGCCGGGTGGAAAAAGGGAAACCCCAAATTGATGTCGAGACGCGAATGGAAGTAAATGTGGGCGAAGTAGCATGCCAAATTGATTTAACGAAAACAAAAACGGTCTACGAATTGGAGAAGAAGGGTGAACAATTGGTTCAGAAAATAATGGAAACATCAATTAATAAGGTACAAAATAAATTCAAAGTCGATGTATTTGGATTTGGAGAAGTCATTCATCGTTCCGATCCTAAGGCTTGGAAAAAGATGAAAAAAGATTGGGATAAGACCTTTGTCGATATTCCGGTAAATGTAAAGGTAGATATAAAGATCCGTCGTTTAGGTACAGTAAATAATTCTTTCTTAGAAGAAATGAAGGAGTAAATACGTATGTTGGTAATTGTAGGGATACTTGTGGTAGCTGCTTTTATCGTTCTTATCGAAGTTCCCACTCTATTAAAGAAGAAATTACGAAAGGAACTATGGGTATTTTCTCTCCTGCTCTTATTTGGAGTAGGGCTTAGTATAGCGAACAGTTTACAGATCGATATTCCGAACCCGATGGATTGGATTACTGTCGTTTACAAACCGGTTAGTGATGTAGTATCAGGCTTGTTAAAGTAGGGGAAGGTGAAAAGATGCTTGAGAACGGCAAAATAAGTGTTAGGCAATTTGTAGAATTTGTTTTTCTCATAACGATAGGTGATTCGATCTTGGTTTTACCATCCATCCCTGCCTTTGAGGCAAAGCAGGATGCGTGGATATCCAGTATTATCGGATTGGTAATAGGCTTATTGATCGTTAACTTGTTCACTACTGTAGGTAAGCTCTATCCTCGTTTGACTTTGGTAGAATATAATAAAAAAATCCTTGGCAAGTGGTTCGGGACAGCCGTAATCCTCTTGTTTTTGCCTTATCTTTTTCTTTCTGCCGCAGCACACGTAAGGCAAATCGGGGATTTTATGACAACACAAATTCTACCGGAAACCCCGATTCAAGCCATCCACATCATTTTTCTTAGCATTATCATCATGGGGGTACGACTTGGACTTGAAACGATGGCTCGTGCAGGAGAAATTCTCTGCCCCTGGTTTATTATGTTTTTTATCGCATTCATTATTTTTCTTTCTCCTCAAATAGAGTTGGAAAGAATGCAGCCAATCCTTGCGGAAGGGTTCAAGCCAGTATTACGTGGTTCTCTTGCATCTATTTCCTTCCCCTTTATGGAACTTGTTGTTTTTTTAATGATTTTTCCCTATGTTGATCGGCCGAAAGAGATAAGAAGAAGTTTTTTATTAGGAGCGCTACTAGGAGGAATCGTTTTAATTACAATTATCGCTATATCCATTCTTGTTCTCGGTGCAGATCTTACTGCGAGAAATATGTATTCCAGTTATTCTGTGGCTAGAGAAATAAATATTGGCGATTTTTTGCAAAGGGACGAAATTATTATAGCGATTATGTGGTTCATTACGAGCTTCTTTAAGATAACCCTTTATTTTTACGTTTTCAATTTGGGCGTAGCCCAATTGTTAAAACTCAAGGAATATCGGATGTTGACTTTACCTTTCGGTATGATATTGGTTGTACTTTCGCTCGTAATCGCTCCAAATATTACCTACTATAATAATGCAATAGCAAAATATTGGTCGTATTATGACCTCACGTATAGTGTACTTTTACCTTTGATGCTTTTAGGAATGTATACATTTAGAAAGAAACTAACAAGAGAACAAATGATTTGAAAAGTCCAGCTAACAAATGATTTTTCCTATAGTAGGGAAGGTGAACAGGGATGCTTGAGAACGGGAAAATTGCTACTCGTCAATTTACGATACTCGTTATTCTTTATATCGTTGGCAGTGCAATCTTAATAATTCCATCCATTCTTGCCGCTGAGGCAAAACAAGATGCCTGGTTCGCAGCTATGTTATCAGTAGGTGTCGGGTTGTTAATATTACCTATTTACATCGCACTCGGAACCCGCTTTCCCAATATGAATTTTGCTCAATATATTGAGCAAATCCTCGGAAAATGGCTGGGAAAACTAGTTTCGCTTTTATTTTTTATTAACTTTCCATTCTTCATTGCTGCTCTTACATTACGTAACATCGGAGATTTTACGATAACACAAATAATGCCCGAGACCCCGATTCAAGCAATACATATTATTTTTGTAGGGGTTGTCATTCTGGGGGCTAGACTCGGATTGGAACCATTGGCACGTGCGACGGAAATTTTTTTCCCATGGGTTATCTTTCTGTTTCTTACATTGGTCGTGTTTGTTTCCCCTCAAATCGAGTTTGAAAACATTCAGCCTATTTTTGGGGAAGGGATAAAACCTATATTAAGGGCTAGTATACCTTTTATCAGTTTTCCTTTTCTCGAACCAGTTATTTTTTTAATGCTCTTTCCTTATGTCAATCGGCCAAATAAGACAGGAAAAGCTTTATTCCTAGGAACTCTGATCGGGGGTCTATTTTTAATCATCATTACTGCTCTATCTATATTAGTTATCGGAGCAGATCAATCCGCCAGGCTGGTTTTTCCAAGCTATGCAATAGCTAAAAAAATAAGCATTGGTCATTTTTTGGAACGGATCGAAGTGATCATTGCGTTTATTTGGTCAGTAACAATCTATGTTAGGTTAACCCTTTTGTTCTATATAACGGCTTTAGGCATTGCCCAAACATTGAACTTAAAAGACTTTCGGTTTTTAACATTTCCTTTAGGTATGATTTTGATTGTTTTCTCTTTAGTAGCCGTTCCGAATACTACCTATCTCCTCGAGTTCAATCAAACGATCTGGATGACTTATGTGCCTACTCATGGTCTATTTTTACCTCTAATACTTTTAGGATTAGCTGTATTGCGCAAAAAACGGGGAAGCAAATCGAAAAATCGAAAAAATAAAGGGTATTCGGATAATCGTGTGGAAGACAGTCAAAAAAGGTGATCTTTTTATTTATATGGGGTGAATGAAACCTCTTCAAGTTTGGTACAATGCGCTGAACGAATATAAAATAAATATATTTCATACAAGGTGGAATATCGATGAAAAAGGTTGGATTAGTAATGAGAAAAATACAATTTACCGAAGCTCATGGCCCACGTATTTTTGCAGATAGATTAAAACAATTGAGTAGTGAAATCGGTGTAGATATTGTATTCATCTCTCCTGAACGTCATGTTAATGGGTACGATTGGGTTCCGGGATATGAACATGAGAAAGGCGATTTAGTTAACTACGACATTGTGCTAGATAAAATCCATTCTGAGAACATTGATCATGTTATTTATACCGTTTCAGGATTTACCTACTTAAAAATGTTCATTAAAAACAGTGTTTTATTCCCTCATAGTTTCCCTGATCCCGCTTTAACGGGCTATGAGATGATGAAACCTTTTTATCAAATGGTAGATAAGGCGATAGTCCAAACTAAGTTTCTAAAACGAGAAATGAATAGAAATTATGGAGTGACGGATGTTACGGTTATTCCAATCGGATTCAACGAGAGCTTAGCAGAAAGACACTTCGATCCATCACAGGTAGTCCATAATCGAGTGCTTTGGATTGGTCGTGATGAAGAGAATAGACGTCCTGACCTCGTGATAGACTATGCTAGGCTTAATCCAGACAAGGAAGTGTTTATGGTTTTTGGAGGAGAGCGCTATAAAGAGAGCATGAAAAAGTATCGTATACCAGACAATGTAAATTTGCGATTTGCGTTAACACAAGAGGAAATATTTGCCCTTATGAACTCGTCCAAAGTATATTGGAGCTGTTCAAGATTCGATACGTTTGCCATGCCTCTCACTGAAGCATTAGCAATGGGGAAGATTGTCGTTAAACCCGAGCATCCCTGTTACGACCATATCAGTTCAAAGCATGCTTTTTCTGGCAACGAGTACAACTGGTTTGAACTAGTAAATATGGCCGTGGACTCATCCAATAAAGTTTCATTAGAGAATCGAGAGTACGCATTAGAGAGGTTCACGAGTAAAGTCATGAAACAGGGATATCAAGATTTCTTTGAAAAATGGTTAAGTTATTAATCTGCTTTCTTTTTGGATTTTTTACTTTTACTCGTTCCTTTTTCTTTCTGTTTTCCATTCTCACCTTTGTTTATAGCAACTGCCCCTTTTGCTCCGCCAACAGCGTGTTGCTGTTTCGTATTGGAACTGTCGATGGCCGAATTAGTACCACCAGTGCTGTTCTTCCCCGCACCGCTCGCTACTTGAGTTGTCGATGAAACTGTTTTGCGTTTGGGAAGCTTTACGATCTGATTATTAATAACAATAACAACTTCCTTTTCTTCGTGCTGTTTCCCACCCTTTTTGTCAGGCTGAGACTGCTTTCCTTTCATACCAAGGTTTTTCGCTTTTCCACTAGCCCCAACACTCTGTTGCTGTTTCGTATTTGAAGAATCAATAGCAGCATTATTTCCGGCTGCACTACCTTTGCCAGCCCCACTCGCGATTTGCGTCGTATTCGGTGCATTGGATAATTGGTTATTGATAATAATGACAATTTTTCTTCTTCCACCTACAGGTGACTTTGTGATGGTTTTTTTCCTATCCTTTTCTACAATAACCGTTATTTTTTCGTTTGTTTTTGCCATAGTAGTATTCATCCCCTTATTAGCCGGTTTTTTATAGATAAATGCAAAAGGGAGACAAAGTGCATGGGACAGATGGTTATAGACTACTAAAATGTGCATAAACCTAAAAGAGTAGAAATATAAATGTTTATTCTCAATCTAAGAAATTAGTAATCATAAACAAGTAAACTCGAGCATAAAAAGTATTGACAGTGAGTTTTATTCTTAGTAGTATGTCTTTATCAATTAAACCAAGAAAACAGGTAGGAAAAGAGGGGATAAGATTGGAAAATAATTTGATCCATGCTATTCAAACGAACTGGGTAAGCTTACTAGTTTCAGTTGTTATTATTACTTTTTTATACTTTTTGGCTAAGAAACGGGTTAGCTTCGGCAACCGTGTGTTGCTTGCCCTTGGTCTTGGACTCGTAGTAGGAATACTATTTAACACCTTAAAGCTAGATGCGACAAGTGTTAAGACGATGGGTACGATGTACGTTAATTTAATCAAGATGTTGGTTATGCCACTCGTAGTCTTTCTTGTCATAACAAGCATTACTTCCATTTCAAAACTGGGACATCTCCGGAAAATAGGTGTAAAAACAATTTCTTTATTTTTAATTACGACAGGGATTGCTGCCTTAATAGGATTGTTGGTAGCGTTGCATTTAATCCAGGATCTGGTATTCAGCAGGCACTTCCTCAAGACTTCCAAGCTCGTGATATTCCTATCTTCTCGCAGGTAATTCTTGACCTTGTACCGTCTAATCCAATAAATGAAATGGCTAACGGAAAGGTCGTTCCCGTTCTTATTTTCTCCATTATTATTGCCATTGCAATCGTGCATGTCGGTTCGAAAAAGCCGGATGCCGTGCAGCCGATAAAACATTTTTTTGAGTCATTCACTCATGTGATGCATCAAGTTACCAAGTATATCATTCGTTTGACACCTTATGGAGTGTTCGCCCTTATAGCAAATATGGCGGCCAATTATGGACTTGATACGTTAATGCCAATGATCAAAGTAATTATGGCGACATATGTTGCCCTTCTTATTCACTTTATCTTAACCTTTGGTGGGCTTGTTGCCTTTGTCGCCAAAGTAAATCCGTTGAAATTTTTCCGTAAAGCCTTTCCAACGATAGCTGTGGCGTTTACGACCCGAAGCAGTTATGCCACTCTTCCTGTTAATTTGGAGGTCATTACGAAAAGGATTCGGGTATCGGATCGAATCGCAAGTTTTGTAGCGCCTTTAGGTGCTACGATGAATATGAATGGTTGCGGTGGGGTTTGGCCTGCTATCGTAGCTGTTTTCGTGGCAGGAGTGTATAACATTCAACTCGGAATTTCGGAGTATATCCTCATTGTACTTGTAAGTATGATTTCCTCTGTCGGTGTAGCGGGTGTACCCGGTCCGGCTTCGATCTCGACAACGGTCGTACTGACAGCGTTAGGTTTGCCGCTTGAAGGCTTAGGATTGGTATTGGCTATTGATGCAGTTGTTGATATGGGACGCACGGCAGTTAATGCAACAGGCACGACAGTTACTTCGTTACTAGTTGCAAATTCTGAAGGAGAATTTGACCGTGATGCATTTGATCGTGACGAAGAAGATCAAATGGATTTAAGTCTAGCATAAGTACACAGGATACTAGAAATAAATGATAAATTACATGAGAACAAAAGGGCACCCGACGGGGTGCCCTAAACTTGTTTTCAAGGTGAAACAAAAATGAGTGACTTTTAGTTAGGTTAGGAGTATGTTTACTATATGAAACTATTTCGGAAAACGAATCTTTAATAAAGGATTTAATGGGTGATTAGATGAACTTTTTAAAAAAATATAGTAAAAAACATAGGCGTCCCTTTAGTGTTGCCGTCGTATTCTTAACGTTTGAAGCGATATGTGATCTTATGCAGCCAACGATAATGGCTATGATTATCGACGTGGGAGTGGCCAATGGAGACATGGACTACGTCTTGAGAATGGGTAGTCTCATGCTGCTTATTACCGCTTTAGGAGCGATATCAGCCTCTACTCGCAATATTATCTCAAGCAACGTATCACAAAAGTTCGGGGCAGAATTAAGATCGGACATGTTCAGAAAGATACAACACCTCTCCTTTGAGAATATCGATCGCTTCGAGAGGGCTTCACTCGTGACGAGGCTAACGAATGACGTAACTCAAATACAGACATTTGTGAATGGACTCATGAGGATCTTTGTAAAGGCGCCTCTCTTAGCTATTGGAGGTCTTATCATGGCAACGAGGTTAGATCCTCATTTAGCTGTTGTGCTAGTAGTTGTAGTCCCAATCGTCGCTATTTTAATCGCCATTAATATGAAGATCGGATTTCCATTCTTTATTAAAGTCCAGAAGGCCCTTGATCGGGTTAACGGCGTGATGAGAGAGTATTTATCCGGTGTTAGGGTCGTTAAGGCTTTCAATCGGTTTGACTATGAAGTAGAGAAATTTAATAAAGCAAATGAAGAGTTTCAATTTACATCGACTACAGCGACTCGAGTAATGGCTGTATTTAGTCCAGCCATTATGCTAACCGTGAATTTTGGTATCATTACGGTGCTTTGGTTAGGAGGATTACGAGTTGAGAATGGGCAAATGCAAGTGGGGACGATCATAGCTTTTATTAACTATATGACACAAATTCTCTTCTCTCTCATGATGATATCGATGGTATTCAATATGTTCGTAAGAGCGAAGGCTTCAGCAGGGCGGATTGACGAAGTGTTTACAGAGGAAAATACGATGACATGGAATCGCCATTTGGACGATAATAGTGGAGCTTCAGCAACTATTAAAGGAAGAGTGGATTTTGAGAATGTAACCTTCTCCTATGAAGGAACGTCCGGAGATCCTATTCTAAAAAATATTTCATTCACGTGCATGCCAGGTGAAACAGTCGGAATTATTGGTTCCACTGGTTCGGGAAAAAGCTCTCTTGTCGGTCTCATTCCACGTTTCTACGATGTCAAATCGGGGTCTGTTAAAGTAAACGGTGAAGATGTCAGGAACATGAACCCAGAAAGGTTGAGAAAGATAATCGCAGTCGTACCTCAGAAAGCTACTCTTTTTACAGGTACTGTCATTGATAACATAAGGTGGGGGAAAGAAAACGCTACTTTGGAAGAAATTGAAGTGGCAGCCGGCATGGCTAGTGCCCACGAATTTATTACATCGTTCCCTGAAGGCTATCATACAAGATTAGGACAGGGTGGAGTCAATTTTTCCGGTGGGCAAAAGCAGCGAGTTTCTATTGCAAGAGCGTTAGTACGAAAACCAGAGATTCTCATCTTAGATGATTCTACAAGTGCGGTTGACGTAGCGACTGAAGCGAGGATAAAAGAATCTCTTAAGAAATATGCTGCGGGTCTCACCTGTCTTATTATCGCTCAGCGCATTACTTCGATTATGGATGCGGACCAAATCGTCGTATTGGATAATGGGGAAATGGTAGGTAAGGGTAGTCATGAGGAGTTAATGAAGAATTGTGATGTTTATTGGGAGATATTCCAATCACAAGTTGGCAAAGAGGTGATGTAGAATGTCCCGACAAACGGAACAAAGAACAGTTAATACAGGTCAACAGGGAAGTCCAATGCTTACCGGTGCGGGAAGACCGGGGGTAGGCTTTGGTCAGCGGGGAAGAGGTCCGGTCGTTAAACCGAAAAACTTCAAAGGAACGTTAAAAAGACTTTGGTATTACTTCGGTAAGGAAAGAAAGTTATTATCCATTATCTTTATATTCATATTCGTTAACTCTGCTATTGTTCTATCTGCACCTTTCCTTATTGGTAGATCCATCGATGCGATGGGAACGATGAGTGGAAGAGTGGATTTTGAGTTACTTGAAGTCATTGTCATTACACTTATTGTCGCCTATATCGCGGATGCCTTACTTACCTTTTTGCAAGGATGGCTAATGGCGGGTGTATCGCAACGCATTGTGAAGAGTCTTAGACGTACGCTATTCGATAAGCTCCAGAAGCTACCCGTTTCATTCTTCGATACGCGTACCCACGGAGAAATGATGAGTCGACTTTCAAATGATATTGATAATGTAAGTAATACGATCTCTCAGTCAACGACACAGTTAATGTCAGGATTGATCGTGATTCTAGGCGCTCTCTCGATGATGATCGTATTAAGTCCGATCCTTACTTTAGCAAGTTTAATTACGGTTCCCCTCGTTTTTCTGCTTACTCGTACCATTACGAAAAAAACGAGTGTGCTATTTAGAAACCAACAGAAACAGCTAGGTCAGCTCAATGGACACATTGAGGAAACGATTTCCGGCATACAAATAGTCAAAGCATTCAATCATGAGGAAAAAGCGATAGCGGAGTTTGAAGAAGTAAATACTAAGTTGCGTGAAGTAGGATTGAAGGCACAAATATGGTCAGGATTTCTCATGCCCATTATGAATGTAATCAATAATATTGGATTTGCAATAGTTGCTGTCGTTGGTGGTATTCTCGCAGTAGAAGGCTTGATTACAATTGGTGTCATTGCTAGCTTTTTAAGCTATTCAAGACAGCTTGTAAGACCTTTGAATGATCTTGCGAGTATATTTAACATCTTGCAGTCTGGTGTGGCCGGTGCAGAAAGAGTATTTGAAGTACTTGATGAGAAAGAGGAGCCAGCGGATTTACCTGATGCGGTCGAGTTGTTGAATCCTAAAGGTCATGTCGTATTTGAAAATGTGAGTTTTGGATATAGACCTGATCTCCCAATTTTGAAGAGCATTAGCCTCGATGCAGAGGAAGGAAGTAGTACAGCATTGGTAGGGCCAACTGGAGCGGGGAAGACGACGATCGTTAATCTTCTCACACGGTTTTATGATGTTACAAGTGGAACGATATACATTGACGGCAGAGATATAAGAGAGTACACGAGGGATAGCTTAAGGAAAGCATTTGGTTTCGTATTACAGGATACGTATTTGTTTTCAGGTACAATTAAGGAGAATATTAAGTACGGCAAACCAGATGCTACAGATGATGAAGTGGAAGTTGCTTCCACAATGGCGAATGCGGATGCTTTTATCAAACGTTTGCCTAAGCAATATGATACGATGCTTTCAGAAAATGGCGGCAATTTAAGCCAAGGTCAAAGACAATTACTAGCGATCGCAAGAGTGATTTTGGCTAAACCTTCCATACTCATTCTAGACGAGGCGACAAGTAGCATCGACACCCGAACGGAGCACCATATCCAAGAGGCGTTATTGAAAATAATGAAGGGTAGGACGAGTTTTATCATCGCTCATCGATTGAACACGATTCGTGATGCGGACACGATTATGGTGATTGATCATGGTGAGATCATGGAACAGGGAAGCCACGATACACTCATTCGTCAGCACGGGATTTACTATCATATGTTTTTTAACCAGTTTAAGAATTTGGAGGCGGCAGTCGAGTAAAGTTGGGAGGACAACGATGGATAGGCAACTTCAAGCTTTTATATTTGATTTAGATGGTGTTATTACCGATACGGCCGAATATCATTACTTAGCATGGAAAGCGCTAGCTGAACAATTAAATATCGTGTTTACTCGTGAGTTCAATGAAGAGTTAAAAGGGATTTCCCGAATGGATTCATTAGAGAAAATTCTCATTTTAGGTGGGATAGAACGCCATTTTTCAATTGCTGAGAAAATCAGCCTAGCCAATAAAAAAAATGAACATTATCAACAGCTCATTCAGAAGATTACACCTGCAGATATTCTACCAGGAATTGAGGTATTACTATCAGACATAAGAGAGCGGGGATTGAAAATAGGTCTTGCGTCAGCAAGTAAAAATGCAGATACCGTTATGGACGCGCTTGAACTAAAGGGATATTTTGATGTCATTGTAGATGCTAATACGATTATCAATAGTAAACCGGATCCTGAAATTTTCCTGCGAGCAGCTGAATTACTTAACGTTGCTCCACATGCATGTATTGGAATAGAAGATGCTGCTGCGGGAATAGAAGCAATTAATGGAGCGGAAATGTTTGCAGTAGGTGTTGGGAATCGTGAAGTCCTTGCTAAAGCAGACCTTGTGGTTGAAAACACATCAGAGCTTAACTTCGATACAATCGTAAAAGTTTTTAAGGAAAACTTCTAACGAAGTCCTTCGGTGAACTGGTTCGTCTTTATTTGAAAATCTAATGCAAAAGCCTCTAGAACATCTAAACTAGAGGCTTTTTCTTGCTCACTTCTTAATGTTCACTTCTTTACGATAAGTGGTTCTACTTCAATCAGCTCATATTCGGACCCATCGACATGGATATTTAATCTTTCACCTTTAGAAAGGGTGATGATTGTTTGTTTCTTCGTAATCTCTATTCGTAGCTGGCGGCCTTGGTATGTAAGGGAGAAGGAATATCCTTCCCACTTGTCAGGTAGTGATGGGTTAAAGGAAATACTTTCTTCTTTCACGCGAAGACCAGCAAATCCAAATACAATCGCTAACCATGTTCCTCCCATATTCGCCATATGAAGTCCGTCCTTCGTATTCCCATGCGTGTTATCTAAATCAAGTCTTGCAGTTTCAATAAAGTAGTTATAGGCTTTATCTTCATACCCTAACTTCGATGCCATAATACTAAACACACAAGAGGATAAGGAAGAATCATGGGTCGTAATATTTTCATAATAGTCAAATGAGTTTTTAATTGTTTCCAAACTTTCCTCATCTTCTAATAAAAAGTGGGCCAACACCGTATCCGCTTGTTTACACACCTGATAACGATAAAGGGTTAGAGGGTGATAATGAAGGAGTAAGGGAAACTTATCTTTAGGAGTTGAAGACAAGTCCCACACAGCTTTTTCTAAAAATGTATCATCCTGAGGATTCAATTGCAGTTTTTCATCATAAGGAAGATACATCATGTTAGCCGCTTTTAACCATTTGTCCGGTTCAGTATCTGTTAATCCAATCCGTCCCATTAATTCCGCAAGCGCTTCAGGTGCGCTCGAGTGTAAAAGATCAAATATCTTCGCTGCCCACTTTAAATTGTGTTTAGACATAACGTTCGTATAGTAGTTATTATTCACAATACACGTATATTCGTCAGGACCTGTTACAGCGTCGATTTTGAACAAGCCATCTTTAAAGTGCCCTACTTCAAACCATAATCTTGCCGTTTCAAAAAGAACTTCCGCTCCGAATTGGGATAAGAACGACTCGTCTTTCGTTACTAGATAGTATTGAATAAAGCTATACGCAATGTCTGCACTAATGTGGTATTGTGCTGTTCCTGCTGGGAAATAGGAGGAACATTCAGACCCCGAAATCGTTCTCCACGGAAACAAGGCTCCTTTGGCGTGGCCCATTTCTTTCGCCCGAGATCGTGCGTTATCTAATATCGAGTAACGATAGAGGAGTAACTGCTTAGCAATGTCAGGGTTTGTCATTAGAAATACTGGGAACATATAAATCTCTGTATCCCAAAAATAGTGGCCCTCATAGCCTTCGCCGGACAACCCTTTCGCTGCAATGTTTGAAACGCGATCTTTCCCAGTAGATTGTAAAAGGGAAAATAGATTAAAGCGTATTCCTTCTTGTAACGAATCGCTTCCATTAATTCTTACATCTCCATTATCCCAGAACAGGCGTAAATACTCCTGTTGTTTTTGCAAAAGGTCAGAAAAAGGAATGTTTCGTAACCGCTTTTGAATAGTAGTTACCGCTTCAAATAGCTCGTCACTATGACGTAGTGTATCGACATATACATTTTTCTTTTCGAATACAACATGATCCGTAAGTTCACATACAAATTCACTTATAATCTGGCTGTCTTCAACGATATCTTTTCTTTGAAATGTGGGGTGCAAATCATACGCTGTACCGCATGCTGCCTTTAATCCGGAACGGTACGTTTCAACCTCGACATAAGATAAATCGCCATTTTGGCTACAAGCAGTTATGTTTAAGAGTTTTGCATGTCCAGATGAAACGCGAGGGTCATTCGGATTGACGTAATTTGAAACATCCCCATTAACGATCGATTTGATTTTTATGCGCCCTTTGTAATTAACAGAATGAATCGTGACGTTTTGAATAAACACTTCTTTTTCTACAAAGGAGACGAGACGCTTATAATGAATGTTTACTTCTTTACCTAAGGGTGAGCGCCAGTGGATGATTCTTTCAGAATAGCCTTTATCAAGGTGAAGTTGACGTTCGTAAGAGAGAACCTCTCCCACGTGTAACGAGAACATTTCTTCTTCGTTTTCCTCACCAAAATAAAGATAAATCGTTTGGGCATCTATAACATTCAGAAGCTTTTGTTGGGTATCCGGAAAAGCAAAAAGCTTTTCACCGTACGGAATTGTTACGATATCGTGGAACGCATTTAAGTAAGTACCACGAATAGATGTCGTATTATCTTTACGTCCTTCTTCGAAGTTCCCACGAACGCCGATATATCCATTTCCGGTAAAAAATAAACTTTCTTCCTCTAAAAGCCGGTTCTCCTGTAATGATTCTGAGCTGATTTTCCACGTCATCTACTACACCTCAACATTTATTCTTTTACCCCACCTGACGTTAACCCGGAAACAATTTGTTTTTGGAAAATAAGAACGACGATTAACGTCGGGATCGTTACAATGGTCGTCGCTGCGGCTACTTCACCCCATAATATTTCAAATTGAGTCCGTAAAAACGAAATCGCAACCGGAACAGTATGATACTCTGAATTCGAGTTTAGTGTAATCGTTAATAGAAATTCATTCCAAGCGGCAATAAATACGATAATCGCCGTTGTAAAAACACCGGGTGCAGCTAAAGGAAAAATAATTTTATAAAGGGTTTGAAGAGGAGTAGCTCCATCGATTTTAGCAGACTCTTCTATCGCTAACGGGATTTCGTTAAAGTGCGTAACAAGAATCCAAACGGCGATTGGCAGGGTAATGGTCGAATAGGGCAACACGATCGCATAGGAATTTAACAAATTTAAATTGTAGAATAAATTATAGATGGGACCTGTAATAATCATTTGCGGAAACATCGAAACGGCTAAAATAGACCCAAGAAAAATACTTTTTCCTTTAAAATGGAACCGCGAAATTCCATAAGCTGCGAAGGTGGCAACCGCGACAATATAGATCGTTGTCGTCGTAGCGACAATAAAGCTATTTTTGATGGAATGTAATATTCCTTTGTCAAATAGAACCGTTACGTAATTTTCCAATGTTGGATTTTCGGCAATAATGCGAAAAGCCCCAGTTCCAAAAATTTCTCCTGCTGTTTTAAAGGAGGTAACAAAAACCCAGAAGAAGGGAAACACCATAATAAACAAGTAAAAAATCACAAATACCCCGAAGATCATCCATAATCTCTTTTTTGATGGCTGCATTTCTTTCTCCCTCCCCTTAGTTCTTTTCCATTAAATTCGTACCTAAGAAACGGACAAATAGAATAGCAATAAAGGCTACGCAAACAAACATGAGCGTAACAACAATAGATCCGTAACCGAAGTTTGTTTGCCCAAACATCACTTTATACGCATAGATCGATAAGGTTTCTGTACTTCCGCCAGGGCCGCCTCCTGTTAAAACGTAAATCAAATCGAATACACGGAACGCATCTAATGTGCGGAATAATAATGCTACTAAAATAGAAGATTTCAATAACGGTAACGTTACGTTGAAAAAGGATTGGACTTTACTCGCTCCGTCCATGGAAGAGGCTTCGTACAACGAATGCGGGATATTTTGAAGTCCGGCTAATAGGAGAAGCGCCATATAAGGAGTTGTTTTCCAAACATCCGCTAATATTGTTGAAATCATCGCTCCAGTCGCGCTTAGCAATAAGTCTTGTGATTGTTCAACTAAACCAATATTCTCGAAAAAGAGGGCAACAATTCCAGAGCTTCCATCATATAAATACCCCCACATGAGAGCAGCAACAGCAGTAGGAATCGCCCATGGAATAAGGGAAGTTGTCCGTATAATCCCTTGGCCAAATATCGCTTTGTTCAAAATAAGGGCTAACCCTAAACCGAGAATAAACTCTAAAGTAATCGAGACTACCGTAAATAAAGTAGTATTCCATAATGCTATTCCAATCCGTTTATCCGTTAAAGCATTTTTATATCCTTTTAAGCCAATGAAGTTAGAAGGGATAATACTGTTTTGAAGATCATCGACTAATTGGGGTAAGTCTTCCTCGTGGATAAGGGTGTATGTATCGTTTAAATGGTTCACTAAAGCTGAAGCATCCTTATGTAAATCTACAATTTCATCTTTTTGTTTATCGCTAATATTAATAACACCTTTTTGGTTATTAAACTGCTGTTCAATGTTTTTTACTCTTTCGATCGTTTGTTGAATAGTCGCTTGATCGTCTGAGCTAGAAATTGAGGGCAATTCTTCTTCTAAAAACATCGAAACATACAATCCGGTTTCTTTAAATAAATCGACATTGAACTGTTCGCTTACATACAATCCGGATTTTTGCTGATCATTTAGACGATAATCAAACAAGGTATAGGTTAACGATTGAATGACCGGCCATAAGGAAAACACACCGATAAGAACGATAGCCGGCAATAAAAACAACCACTGTTTTAATCCCATTTTCCTCATCTTCTTCACCCTTTCCTATAAAAAAAGGCTCTAACGAAAGATTAGAGCCCCTTTTTCATATTAATTATTATTCACCTTTTACAGCTTTTGTAATAGCTTGAGTCGATGCATCTGCACCTGAACCAGAGCTTAAATATTTATGCGCTTCCACTTGGATCGTGTCAGACACCTTTGCATACTCTGGCGATACGGGTCTTGCAATCGTAGTCGTAAGTGCTTTTTGGAATCCAGGGTAGCTTAACATGGCATTTGAAGATTTGACATCAGCGTCATTCAATAAGGCGTTAAATCCAGGTAAGTATCCGCCTTCTGTTGACATAATTTTTTGTCCCTCTTTACCTGCAGCATAGCTAATGAATTCCCATGCACCGTCAGTATTTTTAGAATTTTTGTTAATTCCTAATAACCAACCACCAACGGATCCGCCGTTAGGTAGTGGAGCAATTCCTACTTGATCTACTTGAACTTTCACGCCCTCTTCCTGGCCTTTAATACGTCCAAACTGATATGGCCAGTTCCTTGCAAAAACAGCATTACCTTGTTCGAAGTTAGTATGTGTTTCACCTTCTGTAAAGTTTAAAATGTCTTTTGGTGAGAATGGAGCCGTTGTGAACTTATACATCGTTTCAAGTCCACTAAGTACATCCCCATATGATTTTGAGAACTCGGTGACGTTAACAGTCAAGCCCTCATATTGCTTTGACTGATAAACAAAACCGAACTTTGTATCTTTTTGACCTGTATAATTTTCGGACATTGCATACAAGTCATCATACGTATAGCTGCCGTTATCAAGCTTTGCCGCATCGTCAGCGCTTACAATATCCTTACGATAGTAAAGTAGACCGAGGTCCGGGAAGAAAGGTAAGGTGTATTGCTTTCCTTTGTAATTACCAGATGCCATTGATCCAGCGTTGAAATCATCTTTTTTAGATCCGGCTTCGTTCATTCGTACATCGATTGGATCGAGATAGCCAGCACCGGCAAATTCACCTGCCCATACAACGTCCATCGAGAGAACATCATATTCATTAGAACCACTCGATAAAGAGTTTAAAAGCTGGTCATGCATTTGAGCGGAGTCATTGGTCATCTCCACCCATTCAACTTGATATTTGTCCTGACTCCCGTTGAAGGCATCGATTAATTTCTGCGTTGCTGGAGTATTATCGTTCTGAGCAGCAAACTTTAGGACTACTTTTTCTGCATTAGCGCTCGTATCCCCATCTGGAGACAATGGATCATTATCGCCTCCGCCACCACAGCCGGTTAATGCGATACTAGCTACAAATGAAAGCGTTAACATTTTTATGAAAAACTTTTTCATGGATAGACCCCCTTTAATTGTCGTTACTTGAATTGTATGCAATGGAAACCTATAATTATATTAATATCTTTAACTTTTTGTTAAAATTTTATACATTTGGAGTGGACTTATGAAACAAACATCGATTAAAAGTTCGGTTATTAAACGGTTTTTCGAGGCAAGATTAGAAAATGAGCAAAACTTTTTTTCTCATCCTTCTTATGCGTTAGAACAGCAACTTACGTATTGTATAAGTCGTTGTGATGAGTTTGAAGCTAAAGCTACCTTAGACGAGATTAACCAATTAGAAAGAGCGAAATTAGCAGAAGATCCAGTCCGCTCATTAAAAAACTCGATTATTTGCAGCTGTACTCTATTTACTAGGGCGATTATTAGAGGCGGAGTCATGCCGGAGGACGCATTTAATCTGAGTGATATTTATATACAACAAATAGAAAGGCTACAATCAAAGGAAGAATTAACAGAACTAGAGTACGAAATGGTAACTTCTTTTATAGAGACATTGAAAATGGAAAAACGGCCAACTTATAATTTTATCGTGAACAAGACTATTAACTTTATTCATCAAGAGATCCTACACGATTTATCTTTAGAACGTATTGCGAACTATGTAGGTGTCCATTCAAGTTATCTTTCGAGTACGTTTAAAGAATTAGTAGGGGTTAATATAACAGCATTTATTAATCGAAAGCGAATTGAAGAATCGAAGTATTTCCTCCTCCATTCAACATCTTCTTTAAGTGACATCGCCCATCTCTTTGGTTTTTGTAATCAAAGTTATTATACGTCACTCTTCAAAAATTATATGGGGATGACCCCAAAAAAATATCGAGATGATTATGTTCTTATTAATGAAGAGAAAATGTAGTGAGAATAAGATCATAAAAAGGAGCCAGAGGCTCCTTCATGATGTAATATTCACTTAAACGGAAGGGGCTTCCATTCCGTATTCTGCCCACTCATCGCGGGACGGTCCGTATACACCTGGTACTTTCAGTCCTGCTTGACGCATCAAGACGGTCATTTGTCCACGGTGATGCGTTTGGTGGGAGATGAGAATAGATAAAGTAAGGCCGTTCGCCCACTGTTCACCGTACATTTCCTTTACTTCTAGTAGGGATGCATCCGTCCATTGTTCCTTTATAGCTGATATCATCGATTCGCTTGCATGACGGTATTGATCGGCAATATCCTTTGCAGAAGTGGGGACAACACTGTCGTGCTCAGCTGCTTCGAATGTAAGTCCAGTACGAGAAAGCATTTCATGGAGAGTCGTTGTAATGTGCCATGCAATTCTGCCTAACGTTCTGTCTTCTGGAGACACTTCTTGCGCTAGCGATGAGTCAGTCAACGTATCCAAGATTTTCTGAGTGGAGCTAGCTTCGTGACCCCATAATGTTAAGAAATCTTCAATTTTAGTAAACATCGATATATTCCTCCTTGAATTGGATTCAATGAATGTATTCGCCGTATTCCAATTAATCCCTTCTCCATTAATTCCAACTTATTTCTTAATCAAACCGATTTCCACTAGTCGTTGATATAAGAAATCTCCAGCAGTAATCGGAGGATACTTTTCAGGATTTTCGTCTGATATACAAGATGGAATCGTTTCTAATAAATAATTACTGTATGGATGTACGAAGAAAGGCATAGAGAAACGTGATTTATTTTCACCTTCAGGATTTACCACTCGGTGGGTTGTAGCTGGGATCACTTCATTTGAAATTCGGGAAAGCATATCGCCAGCATCAACGATAATTTCTCCTTTTTCCGCTTCAACCGGAATCCATTTACCTTCACGTGTTAGTAATTCAAGACCAGAAGCTGTAGATTGAACTAACAATGTAATTAAGTTAATATCTTCATGCTCTCCAGCACGGATGGCGTTTTGGTCCATCGATGGATCTAACGGAGGATAGTGAATCGCACGTAGAATGCTGTTACCGTCTTTAATCATGTCTGAGAATAATTGAGGACGTAAATCCATGTGAAGTGCCAATGCTTCGAGCATATTGCGGGCAACACGCTCTAATTCACTGTAAAAGCTAAGTGCATACTTGCGAAGCTCGGAAACTTCTTCTGGCCAAACGTTAGCCGCATAATCATTTGATAGTGGATGTCCAACAGGTAGCTCCTGCCCAACGTGATAGAATTCTTTCAAGTCACCAACCTTGCGATTTTTCGCATGCTCTTTACCAAAACTGGTATAACCGCGTGCACCGCCTTGAACACCTTGATATCTCCCTTTTATTTCAGAATCTAAAGTAAAGAATTGTTCCCAGAGCTCATAGTTTTTATCAATAAGATTTGAGTCAACGCCATGTCCCTTAAGGATAATAAATCCTGTTTCTTTAATACCTGTAGTAAATTCTTCAGCAAATGCTCTTCGTTGTTCCGAGTTTCCGTAGGTAAAATCTTTTAAATTCAACGTACGTATGTAAGGTTGTGTCATCGAAAAATACCTCCTTAATTAAATGTAAACGCTTTCAATTCT
>FWWL01005157.1_pt1 | contig 20827 bp, 18 predicted proteins | sample 2228331 | NCBI WGS metagenome assembly FWWL01 (sample SAMEA103939775, study PRJEB20133) | metagenome | reverse complement strand
CAAACCCAAAACCCACACGAGACCCCCTCTCTACCCAATAAACTCATCCTCACCCTCGCCCTGCTGATGACCCGCCTGAACACCTCCTACCGCGACCTGCTCTTTTGCCACGCCCCCCACGCCTTCCCCGACCGCTCCCTCCCTGCGCTGGGCACCCGCGTCTACCGTTTCCGCCAACTGGTGCAACGCTATTCCGACCGTCTGCACCCGCTGTGAGCGTGGTTGGCGCAGTTGGGGAGAGCGTTAGAAACCCCGACCGCAAAGACGCCTTATGCGATGGTGGATGGCACGGGGGTGGGGTATGCGGTGCCGTTCTATGCCCAATTTCGGCGGGGGGCAGAGATTCGGCGGTTGCGTTCGCATGTCAAAGGGGTGGTGAAGGGGTTTTGGCAAGGGGGTCGTGTTTGGAGAGTGGGGGTGATGTTGGGCAAGCCGTATGCGGATGAGGGGGTGTTGTGGGGGGAGTGGTTGGAGCGGTATGGGTTGGGGGGCTTGCCTGTGGGCACGCTGGTGGTGGGGGATGGGCTGGATGGGCATCGGGCGCAGGGGTTGGGTTTGGCGGAGCGTGTGGGGTGGTGTGCTGTGGCGCGGGTGCAGGATGGGGTGTGGCATCGGGTGCGGTCATCGGCGCGGTTGCGGGCGCGTGCGCGGGGGGAGCAGTATGCTTGTGTGTTGCGAGGTCGTTATCGGATAGAGCAGGTCTTTGGGCGTGTGAAAGGGGCGTATGGGAGTGATGTGGGTTCGCGTTCGTGGTGGGGTGCGTTGGTTCGTGTATGGGGGATGTGGGTGTTGGGGAATATGGTGGGGTTGTTGGGGGTTGGGGGTGTAGAGGTGTGGGGTTTGTTGAAGAGTGAGAGCCTTTTTGTGTGGGTGAGGGTCAGGGGATTTTTCGAACACCCTCATGTCGACTTGACATGACAGGTCTTTGTGTGGTATAATCGATTCGCGTATCATGGCAGGGCATCCTGCTTATGACGCAGGAGACTTATTGAGAGGTGATTACGATGCAGGAAAAAGCAGTGCCCTTGTTCGGGGTTAAAAATTATCAGGCATATACTGAACTTGGGGAAGGCAAACAACGCTATCTGCGGGGCCTCCTTGGGGTTCTGTCATTTTTATGTCTCGTTTGGAGTGGGAACTGCCAATACTGGATGAAAGGCGGTCATGGATGGGGTGTTTGGCAGGTAGTTTTCTCTACGGACAGGCGATATCTGCTTTCTGCTGCAGGAGATAACACTATTAAAGTTTGGGATGCCAACCCATTTTCCTCTCGCTTTGGAAAGTTAATTGCATCCGTCAATGCACGCCATGTAACAGGTGTTTATACCTTAGCTGAGAGCAATGGTTATGTTGTATCTGGAGGTAGTGTTTGGGGAAGAGCAAGAAGGACGCTGTTTGATAACAGGGTAAAACTTTGGCGTCTTCACACTAATGGAAGGCTAACTCTGAGTGATACCTGGCTGGTTCCTGGAGGATACGGTATAAGTTCGCTAAGTTTTGTCAGCTGGTTAGTTAATGGAACCCCTCGAAAAGTAGTTGTAGCAGGTACCTACGAAGCCTTGTTTTTGATAGATATAAACACAGGTGCCACTCGGTGGCATCCGCTACCCGGCAGCGGGTGGATTCTTGCAATAACAAGCTCCCGAAATGCACCAGAGTTTGCTATTGGTACCGAACAAGGCAGAGCTTATGTTTTTCGTCCTGAACAGGAGATTAGTATCCCGATTGCTCTTCCACAAGTGAGTGGCGTTTTACAACGCTCTTCTCCAATTACGGCTTTACAATATGACTTAACAGAAAGTTACTTGCTTGTAGGAGAGAAAGACTGGCTCACAGGATGGAATGTTAGTAATGGACAAATAGTGTTTCAACAAAGCAATCCAGGATATATTGCTTCTATATGTGTCTACAAGGGAAGTGCAGTGGAGCCTCAATATATAGCTACTGCTGGCGGAGATATTAGGACATTCGCTTGGCAAACGGGAAGTAACTCAGTTAATCCTTGTGGGCAAATATCTGCCAGTGCTAATTGTGCAAACATAGCAACAGATCCATTCACCGGAGTTCCATACCTCTATGCAATAGGAGAAGGTAGTAGTATCAAGTGGTGGTCTGTTTCAAATGCCTGTTGCAGTGAGTGGGAACCCCTTCCATCTCCAACGACTTACTTTTTACCATTAAATGCAGCTATACTAAGCGTTTCGTTCAGCCACGATGATGAGTTTATTGCTGTGGGGCTGCAAGGGAAAGCTCATGTGTGGAGGCGCCCTAGGGGGAGCATATTAGAATACAATGAACTGATATGGGAGTTACAATGGGAATCACGCTGGGATGCTCCATTTGTCTCGGTTCGGTTTTCCCCAACTGAACATCGCTTAGTTGTTGCCCACTTGGGTCAAGTTAAAAGTTTTCTCTGGAACGGTGAAAGTTTTAACCTAAGCTGGGATAAATGGCTTTTTGATAGACCAACAGGAGGGATAGTCTTCTCGCCAGATGGCTCGCGTCTGCTTGTCACTGAAGGGAGTAGATGGGAGATATTAAATAGCACAAATGGGCAAGTAATCTTCAGTCGCGATGAAGTCGTAGGTTCCACCCCAACACGTATAATTAGCTGTGCATGGTCACCTGATGGTCAGTATTTTGCTGTAGGCCGTGTGGATGGCAAGGTGCGTATATATCGGGCAGAGAGCTCCTTACTTTATGCCCAGTTCAGGGTAGGAAGCTTTATGAACCCTTCGGCAATAGCCTTTAGCCATGTTGGGGGAAGGCTCAAGCTATTTATAGGTACGACAACAGGTAAACTCCAGCAGTGGGATGTGCTAAATGCTACCAAGGAGTGGGAGGAAACCATACATTCTGAATGGATTTCTTCTCTGCATGCACGAGATGGATGGGTTGTCACCTCCAGTACAGGAACTCCAGATTCTCTAAGCATATGGCGAAACGGTACTTTACAGGGCAGCATTTTCCAAGAAACTGGGACAGGGGTTCATGACGCTGCTTTCTCTTCACAATGGTATATAGATATAAGAGGCTCCTTCTATCTCTTGGCCTATGTTCGCGAAGATGCTACCTTAGTAGTTATACCGTACTACCACTCCTTCCGTCCTCCAGATTTCCTTTGGCACAGAATTGAAAAAGAAGTGTCCACTAAAGATGGAGGTGTAAGCAAATGAAAGGGTATCTCATAATGGTACAGACCATTTTGCTGGGCATCGTTGCAGTGGGTTGGTCTCAGCCAGCACCCTTTGGCGAAAAACAACCCTACTTCTTAGATACAGGCTGGCTGAAAGCCGATGGTGAGCAGGTACAAAAAGTGTTTGAAACGGTGATTCGCTGGGAAGGAGCCCATGCTATGAGGCTCTATTTTGACGAGGTACATCTTTCACCTGGTGGATGGATTGAGGTTCGCTCACTTTTTGATAACGAGGTTCAACGGCTGACTCCGGCTATGCTGGCTTTTTGGCACAATACAACGGCGTTTTTCAACGGGGATGCGCTCCAATTAGCGTTGTACGCGGAACCAAATTCCCAAGCACGCTTGGTGATACGCCAAATATGGATTGATAGAGGTGAAGCATACGGAAGTGACTTTGTGCCTGCAGAGGGGCAATGTAGCACCTGTGGAAATGCGCGATGTACTGGTGCGTGCAAGAGGCGTCGCCCCGCTTGCGTGGAATGGACCGGGGATTGTCAAACCCTGCATGGAAATTGTCACCAATGGAGTGGACGTTTGGCACCTATGGTGTGTTCTGCTTCTATTATCAATCGTTATAGTTGTATAATTACAGCTGGGCATTGTATAATGATAGCTGGAAGTCCATTAGAATATGTTATCCAGTTTAATGTGCCTCCTTCCGTTAACTGTGTGCCTCGTCATCCTCCTGTTAATGACCAATTTCCCGCTGTACAGCATGTGTATTTCTTTAATTGGGGCATTGATTTTGCTGTCGTAGTACCCGGACCAAATTCTGCAGGTGAATTGCCTTACCAGCGATATGGTCAATGCCGCCGTCCGGTGCCCTATAACGACCTTCAGGTCGGTCAGGATGTCGCAATATATGGATATGGGATATGGACCGGTGAAGGCGCAGAGTGTCGTACTTTGACTCTCCAATACGACACTGGTTATGTAACAGGCTTTACTGAAGCGCGCATAACAGCTCTGGCAGAAACTGATGTGGGGAATTCCGGGTCAGGGATACTACGCCTATCAGACGAGCGACTTGTCGGCATTTCGTGGTCTTGTGCTGGACCCTATGCAGGCGGTACACGGACTAGCTACTGGGAGTTTGTGCGTGCGCGTCGTATGTTATGCCCAACCCCAGGTGATGTGAATGAAGATGGTATTGTTGACGATGCCGATTTGTTATTAGTACTTCTTGCATTCGGTCAAGAGTGCCCACTTTTGTGTATAGAGGATCTGAATGATGATGGAGTAGTGGATGATGGCGATTTACTAATAGTATTGCTCCATTTTGGATATGAATATTAAAATATAAAAAAAGATTTTCGACAAGATTCTCTGCCCTAACACACAAATATATTATACCACAAAGCCTCCAACAAGTCGAGAAGGTAATCTACAAGCACCAGACCCAATATAAATCACCATCTTCTCTATCCATCTACCCTCACTGGCTTGCCTATCCGTGCCGATTCGTCGGCGGCGAGGGTCACGGCGAGCGTGCGCACCGCGTCGGAATAGGGCGAGCGAATAAGAGCGCTATTGCCCGTGCGAATCGCGGAGATAAAGGCACGATCCTCATTCAGGTAGGGGTTGTCGCGCAAGCCGTACTCCTCGCGACGGTTCGCCTCCGTTTCAATCACCCTGCCCCAACCAATCTCCATGATTCGGTCAGGCGTGTAGATTTTGAGGGCGACCTCGCCGGGCGCGTTCAGTATGCAGGTGTTGGTAATCGCGCCCACGGCGCCGCTGGCGAAGCGCAGGGCGACCACGCCTGCTTCGCTAACATCACTATCCGAATAGGGCAGGGGCACGACGCCCTGCGCGAAAAAGGCGTGCACCTCCACAATCTCGCCCACGAGATAGCGGGCAAGATCAACAATATGGGTGGTCTGCTCCACGAGTTGCCCGCCTGAGAGTGCATGCTGACGCCACCAGGCGACGCTGGGCATGCCCCCATGCCAGTAGCCGATGGCTAAACCGATGGGCAGACCCTGCAACCGTTCGCGGGCGCGTTCCGTCGCGCCATAGTAGCGGAAGTGATAGCCCGCACTGCTCAGCACGCCCGCTTTCTGAATCGCGGATTCGATTTGGTGGGCGCGTTCCAGCGTGCGTGCGACTGGCTTCTCCACAAAGAGATGGATGCCTTTCTCAGCGGCGCGCTCCTCTGCGCCCTCGTGCGCATGTGGCGGCACGCACACATAGAGCGCGTCGAGCGATTCCTCGCGTAGCATCCGTTCATAGTCGGTATAGGCGCGCCCACCAAAACGCGCAGCAGCCGCTTCTGCCCGCTCCGCGTCCACATCACAGAAGGCGACCAATTGCACCCCTTCCACTTTGGAGAGGGCGTCGAAATGCGCCTGTGCGATCCCACCTGTGCCCACAAACCCGACCCGAATTGCGCTCATAACGCGAGCAATTCGGCAAGCAGGGGCGGGTCTCCTGCTGCTACCACGGCGTGGGCACGCGGTTCGGGTCCTCTATGGCACGCATCTCCGTCTTGATGCCCCATTCCTGTAGGTCTTTGACCAGCATTTCGGCTTTTCGGCGTGGCAGGTTGGTCAAGATGACCACGGGCGCGCTCTGGAGCAGTTTTTTCACATCGGGGCGGGTGAGCGTGAGGAACGACTCCAGATGGGCAATCGCCTGCTCCTCCTTCATGCGGTCCACGCCGAGCAGTACCAGTTCGTAGGGGGTGGGGTCGTCCTGCGGCAGGGGCATCGCAGGTTGCGTGCGCCCTGTGCCTATCACGCTGAACTCGCGCTGGCAATGTTCACAGATGGCGACCGTCGCTTTGGAGGAGACCTGCTCGGTGGCGCCGCAGTGCGGACAGCGCACCGCAATCACTTCCAGCACGCGCCCGTTCTCAACCGGCACGCGCCGCAGGCAATGCTCGCAGGCGAAGTCGCTCTGTGGCGGTGCAGTGAGCACATTCTCCTTCTGGCAGTACGGGCAGCTCACAGGATAGGCAGGAATGTTGCGCGTTTTATAAAGTGACCAGCCCGCATACGCCCATGAGCCGAGCCAGATGAGACCGAAGCCCCACGAGAAGGAGTAGAACATGCCCCCATAGCGCCAGAACAGCCAGGCAAGTAGCAACGCCACCAGTCCCGCGATGCCATAGATAACGGCTTGCGTGTACTCTTTTTCCACAGCGTCGGAACGCTTCATCGGCTCTTCCACGCTTCTCGCCTCCCTATAGCAGAAATTCGACAGCCCTGCCCGCGATTCCTGCCTCAAGCCTCATGATGGCGCGCATCTTTAGGGTACAATTGCAGGCGCACGGAGGTTCCGATGAGCACCAAAGCCCGAACGAAAAAAGCACCGACGATTTCTAAGGAGGAGCGCGAGGAGCTGCTGGAGCTGTACCGAAAGATGGTGCTAATCCGCCATTTCGAACAGCACTGCGACCGCGCCTATCGGCAGGACAAGATTGGCGGCTATCTGCACCTTTATATTGGCGAGGAGGCGGTTGCCGTCGGCTTCATCTCTCAGCTTCAGCCGAACGATCGTGTGCTGGGACACTATCGCGACCACGGCTATGTGTTGTCGCTCGGCAGCGACCCGCGCCGAGTGATGGCGGAACTGTATGGCAAGGTGACAGGGCTATGCCGTGGGAAGGGCGGCTCGATGCACTTTTATGATAAGGCGCACAACTTTCTGGGCGGCTACGCGATTGTGGGCGGCGTGATTGGCATCGCGACGGGCGTCGCCTTCACCCAGAAATATGAGAACACGGGCGGAATCACGCTCTGCTTCTTTGGCGACGGCGCAATGAACGCAGGACTGCTCCACGAATGTCTCAATATGGCAGGGCTATGGAAACTGCCCATCATCTACATCGTGGAGAACAACAAATATGCGATGGGCACGCCCGTCGAACTCCATTCGGCGGTGACGAACCTGGCGGAACGCGCCTCCGTCTACGGCTTCCCCACCGCGCAAATCGACGGCATGGATGTGCTGAAAGTGCGCGAAGCAGCACGCAAGATTATCGCCCATGTGCGCACGCATCAGCAACCCTACTTCGTGGAAGCCATCACCTATCGCTATGTGGGGCACGGCGCAGCCGACATCACCGACCCCGGCTCTTATCGCACGCGCGAGGAGATCGAAGAGTGGCGCAAGCGCGACCCCATCGCCACCCTGCACCGCTACCTGATTGAGAACGGCATCTGCACCGAAGAGGAGCTGGAAGCCATCGACCAACAGGCACAACGCATTGTTGAGGAGGCGGCGCGCTTCGCCGATGAAAGCAGAGACCCACCAATGGATGAGCTATGGCAACATGTGTTCACTGACTGAATTCCGCCATCCGCTGGAGGCACAAACATGGCAACCAAACTCTTTCGTGAGGCAATCCGTGAGGCACTGATTGAGGAGATGGATCGGGACGAGCGGGTGTTCCTGATAGGGGAGGACATCGGACGCTATCAGGGCACATTCCGCGTCACCGAGGGGCTGTTCCAAAAATATGGTCCCCAGCGAGTGTGGGACACGCCCATCTCGGAGCCGGGCTTTATTGCGATTGCTATCGGCGCCGCAATAGAGGGACTGCGCCCCGTCGTCGAAGTGATGACCTGGAGCTTCGCCTTCTTGGCGCTGGATCAAATCGTGAACCATGCGGCGAAAATCCTGTACAAGTCGGGAGGGGCGTGCCCTGTGCCGCTGGTGATACGCGGTCCAGCCGGTCCTGGCAAGCAGCTCGCGGCGCAACACTCGCACTGCTTCGAACTTTGGGTGGCGCACGCGCCCGGCTTGAAAGTGGTACTGCCCGCCACGCCCGCCGACGCGAAGGGACTGCTCAAAACCGCCATTCGGGACAACAACCCCGTGATGTTCATCGAGCATCCCCAGCTCTATCTCACGCGGGGCGAACTGCCCGAAGGCGAATACACTATCCCGTTCGGCGTGGCGGACATCAAGCGCGTCGGGCGCGATGTGTCTATCATCACCTACTCGCGTGGGGTGCTGTTGGCGCAACAGGCTGCCGAACGGCTTCAGCAAGAGGGCATCGAGGTGGAGATTATCGACCTACGCACGCTCGTGCCCTGCGATTGGGAGACGGTATTCAACTCGGTGCGCAAGACCCATCGTGCGATTGCGCTCCACGACGACTGGCGCTACGCGGGCTTTGGCGCGGAAATCGCCGCCCAGATTCAGGAGCATGCCTTCGACTGGCTCGACGCGCCCGTGCTGCGCGTGGCAGGCGCCGATGTGCCGATGCCTTACAATAAGCATCTGGAGCGCGCCGCCTATCCCCAGTTGGAGGATGTCATCACTGCGGTCAAGCAGATTGTGGCGTAAGGAGGCGAAACGATGTGGCTTGGGCGTCTCGCCCAAGTAAGCCCCCGTGGCTTGGGCGTCTCGCCCAAGCAAGTCCTGCACGAGCGAGACGCTCGTGCTACAGTGGCTTGGGCGTCTCGCCCAAGTAGCATAGACATTCCTGTCTGTGCCCAGAGGGTTGCGTAAGGAGGCAAAACGATGCAGACGATTATCATGCCGAAAATGGGTGACGCGATGGAGGAAGGGACGCTCGTGCGCTGGCTCAAGCGCGAGGGCGAACCTGTCAAAGAGGGCGAGCCGATTGCCGAAATCGCGACCGACAAGGCGACCGTCGAAGTTGAGGCGCCCGCGTCGGGGATTCTGCGCGGGATCCGCGTGCAGGAAGGTGCCACCGTGCCCATCAACACTCCGCTCGCCTACATCCTTGGCGAGGGCGAGACCCTGCCAGAGGAGGGCAGAGGCGACGGCAAAGCGACTGAAACGGTTCAGCCCGCAGCGACGCCCACGCCCGTTGTGTCCACCCCAGCACCATCGGTTGCCCCCGCACCCGCAGAGGAACGCATCAAAGCCTCGCCGCTGGCGCGTAAAATCGCTCAGGAGCATGGGATCGATTTGCGCCTTGTGCGGGGCACAGGTCCGCAAGGGCGCATCGTGGAGCGCGATGTGCTGGCTTATCTGGAGTCGACCCGCGCACCCGCCCCGGCGCCGATGGCTGTGCCCAGCCCTGCACCTGCACCCATCGCCGCACGCACCGAACCGCTGAACCGCCTGCGCCAGATTACCGCCCAACGCACCACCTCCGCGAAGCAGACCATCCCCCACTTCTACCTCACGATGGAGATCGATATGGAGGAGGCGCTCGCCCTGCGTGCCAAGCTCAACAGCCTCGACGAGAGCCTGCGCCTCAGCGTGAACGACCTCATTGTCAAGGCGTGCGCCGTCGCCTTGGAAAAGCACCCGCTGGTGAACGCTTCCTATCACGACGGGCAAATTGTCTATCCTGACGGTATCCATATCGGGATTGCGGTCGCTGTGGAGGAGGGCTTGCTGGTCGCTGTCATCCGCAATTGCGAGGGCAAATCGCTGGCGCACATCGCGCAAGAGGCACGGACACTGGTGGGGAAGGCGCGCGAAGGCAAGCTCCTGCCCGACGAGATGACAGGCAACACCTTCACCGTGTCCAACCTCGGCATGTTCGACATCGACGAATTCTCGGCGATTATCAATCCGCCTGCCAGCGCGATTCTGGCGGTCGGCGCGGTGAAAAAGTTGCCCGTGGTGATGGAGGACGGCTCCATTCAGCCGCGTGCCCGCATGAAGGTCACCCTCTCCTGCGACCACCGCGTTTTGGACGGGGCATCGGGCGCGCGCTTCTTGCAAGAGCTGAAACGGGTGCTGGAGAACCCCCTCCTGCTATTGCGTTAGAGATAGTTCAGATAGACAAGAGCAAGCCGTTGATTCACGAGCCGTTGCAACGCGCGCTGGAGAAACTGCACGGTGATTTGGCGGGCGATTTCGAGCGAAAAAAGGGCAAAACCCAGTCGAAAAGGGCGGACAAACGCCGAGACGCAGACTATTAATTAATTGGGAGCTCGCAAAGCGTTGTCCAATGTAGGAGGTCGCGTTATGAAACCTTTGAAAAGAGACACGGGGCTGTATCGGACGCAAGGCATCGTGGGCTTGTGTGTGATGCTGGGCATAAGCGCGGTGCCCACTCTTTCTTGGACACAAGCGTTCATCCCCTTGGGTATCCCATCAGGGCATACCGTGAGTAAAGCCTACGGCGTTTCAGCAGATGGTCAGATAGTGGTAGGGTACTACAACAAGAACAAGAGGCGGGCTTTTCGGTGGGAATGTGGAGAGTGGCGAGATTTGGGAACTTTGGGGGGGAGTGAAAGTGTCGCAAGGAGCGTTTCTATGGATGGCTCTGTAGTGGTTGGCGAGGCTAGAGCAGTTGGGGGCATAACAAGAGCCTTCCGCTGGACCGCTGCTGGAGGCATGCAAGACCTTGGAACTCTCGGAGGTCCTTGGAGTGTTGCTACTGGTGTTTCCGCAGATGGTTCCATCGTGGTTGGTACAGCTAGTACCCAAGATATTTGGTTTGGTGACTACCAGACTCGCGCTTTTCGTTGGACAGCTGTTGGAGGTATGCAAAACCTTGGAACCCTGCCAAGAGGCGATTGGAGTGGGGCTAATGGTGTTTCTGCGGATGGTTCTGTCGTGGTTGGTTGGTCTTACACGAGTGGGGCGACGGGTAAGAGGGCTTTTCGTTGGACGGCTGATGGGGGAATGCAAGATTTGGGAACCCTAAATGGTTATGGAGATAGTGAGGCTTATGGTGTCTCAGCAGATGGCTCTGTCATAGTCGGTTGGTCTTCAGCTATCGATGGTACTCGCGTGGTTACTCGCGCTTTTCGCTGGACAGCTGCTGGAGGCATGCAAAACCTTGGAACCCTGCCAAGAGCGTGGTGGAGTGTCGCCTATGCTGTTTCCGCTGATGGCTCAGTTGTGGTCGGTACCGCTGGACCTTTTTTTGATGGGGACACCCATGCCTTCCGTTGGACAGCAGAGAGAGGGATGGAAGACCTCAATCAAGTCTACGCCTCTGTGATTCCAGCGGGCTGGGTGCTTGAGGCTGCAACGGCTATCTCGCCCGATGGACGCTATATCGTGGGCTATGGCAGAAATCCAGCAGGCAGAACAGAAGCCTGGCTTTTAGACACGGTCGGCAATGGACCTTGCGTCTGCACTGTCCAAATCGAGAACTGCCCCAACGGTCTCTGGCATGGAGAGACTTTTACTTTTCGTGCCAGTGCCGACCAAGAGGGGGGTACTTTCCAGTGGCAAGTAATCCAACAAAATAACCAACTAAGCCCTACCAGTGGCACAGGTTCCACCTTCCAAGTGCGTGCCGTGAACCCCAGCCGAAATAGAAACGATAGGGTGACAGTTCGGGTCACTTACAGGCGTGGGCGAGCAACCTGCGTCTCAGAATGTCAACTGGTAGTCTACCCACGCCCAGAAAGAGCCTACCTCATCTATCGGAACGAGAGTGCCCCGATGAACGCCTATCCTTTTGAGAATGAAAACTTGGCGCTTTGGGTGGTGATTCAAGCCTCGGATGGAGAGTATTACACAGGCACGCCCTATGACCCCAACAATCGGGGAGTTTGGTTCAGCAACGATGGTCGCTGGCTGATAACGGGTACTGATGGGCGAAGCGAAGGCGGGGAGAGTGCTCATTTTGATTCGCGTGGACAGGCTTGGGTCATAGACCGTCCAGTAAGAGAGTGGTGGGGACCCGAACTGCGAATCAACTGGTATGAGCTATCTCACCAAGTAGATCGGGAGGTTCAGCTGACGCGAAGGCAATGTGGTCGGCGTGCGCTCTACTATATCTATCCACCCTATGGGAATCCCTCCTTACGAGATCCCAACGGAAATCCAGTCCGGAATCTGGGGTGGGGAGTTCGGAATGTGCGTCTATCGGCAGGTACTCATCGATTTCAGGTTCGGGTGAGCTGGCAAGATCAGCAAGGGAGACGGCAAGTAGTAGCCAGCCCAGGTCCCACTCCAGGTGATTGGCGGCGCCCTAATGAGGACGACCAAAATATAAACTGGAACTTGACCTGGAGCCAAAACTGCGATGAACAAAACGAACTTGCTGTTCGAATCAGTGTCCGTCGGGTAGCCAACTGGGTGCAGACTGAGCGCAAGCGCAGATACTTGGAATGGCTGACCTCTTTCTTGGAAGTTCCTTATGAATGGGGTGGCCACTGGTATGGAGGGCGCGCCGATGGCACGGATGACACCATCCGTGAAGACCCTGGGTATCATGGCTATGGCACGGATTGCTCTGGATTAGTCTCTGCTGGTGCCCGATGGGCGGGGTATAATTGGGGGAGAGGGCAATATCCTTGGCGAACCAACTGCACAGGGCTTATGGACCCATGGTACACCCGCCCACAGACGATAGAGAATATGGAACCAGGCGACATCTTGAACGATCCTGGTTCACATGTAGTGACTATCTATCAGATAGTGAGGCGTTGGCAAGACAATCGTGGGAGGTGGAGAGCAACAATTATCATCATAGACGCATGCGCTGGAAGCAAAAAAGTGGATATCCATTTCCCGCGTCGGAATGAAGAGGCAGATGATATACACGAAAGGTATCTTCGGCGGGGATACCACCTAAGAGAACTCGTAGCCCATCAGGAGGATTGACATGAACAGAATCGAATCTGGAGGTGTTATGATGAGTCGCACAAGCACAATCGGGTTCACTCTTTTGCTGGGAAGCCTGTTGAGCCTGACCGCCTTCGGCTGGCTTCGCACCCGCCCCTCCGCTGCCCCAACAGCCCCTCCCCCAGCTGCCACGCCTCAGGTCGAAGCCAGACCCAAAAAAATCAAACTCTTCTCTATCGCCTATGGAGAAAAAGACCATCAACTGATGGTAGACCCCCTAACGCCCCCAGCGGGTCTACCACGAGAAGGGATGTTAGGCATCGGTCCAACCGACTTCTGTGTGAGCTGGGATGGCAACCTGTTCTATTTCCTTGATATTGGAAACGAGCAGGACGGGTATGCTTTTATCAAAGTGTTCAATCGGCGAGGGGAGTTGGTTCAGAAAATCAAGTGTGAGCGTGACCTGCTGCGTGGGCGGATTGCGGTTGCCCCGAACGGCACGATTTATCTGCGTTGGGGAGGGGACTTTGCCGTGTTTGACGCGCAAGGCGCTCCTCAAAAGGAGTTGGTGCGCCGTTTGGCAGAGCAATACAGCCAAGCACGGGAAGCGGGAATAACCACTTACTCCGACTATCTCACAACTGACCTTGAAGGAAACCTCTATATGCGTGCCGAAGTGAATGAGGCAGAGAAAACCCTGCGTTTGAACATTGCTCCTGGTAGCACTTATATCCTTTTGCCGGCTGGCGTGGTGGATCGGCGTGGGTACATCTGGGATATTTTATGTGAAGATCCGGTGGAAATGGTACCTCGGCGCGTGCTGGATATCGACGGAAGTCTCATCTACGAGACCAATGTGGTGGCATTCAAGAAGAGGCGGGTGACGGTGTATGACAAGGATGGAAACCAGTTGCGTGAGTTTTGGTTGCCTGCGGGTGAGGTGAGCGAGTTGGAGCGGTCGCTTACCTTTGGTGTTGGTGCTGGAGGGGGCGACAAGATAGACGGTCGGGGTTATCTTTTTGTAGCGTTGGAGCCGCGGGAGCTGCGGTGGTATCCTATCACGGATGATGGTGAGATGCGAGTCTTGCGCTCTTTTGTGGTGATGGAGTATGATGCGCAGGGGAGGCGGATAGGTAAGCGAGCTGAGGTGGGTATGCCTGATTATCCGAACCCGGACAGCATAGAGAATGTGTGGGATGTGGATCGGTTGGGGAATTTGTACTATTTAGAGTTCAAGAAAGACCAGGTAGAGGTGTGGCTGGTTCCTCCGCTTGTTCCTGTTGAATAGGGGGTGTAGCAAATGGCTAACACGCCTCGGTTTCTGCTGGGTATCTGCCTGTTAGTGGTGTTGCTGTGGGTAGGAAACGGGGTCGTTTAGTGCGTCAGCTGATGTCAGAGATGGGCGTAGGGCTTTCGCCAGAAAGCAAACGGTTCACAGGTCTGATGGCGGTACGGGATAGAGGTGTAGGTCTCTCCTCGGAGGTAGCGTTCTTGCGTTTTTGCCGAACATGGGCTACTCCAGCACGGCGCCGAATTTGCGCTGGCGCGATTGGTAGTCGGCTATCGCCTCCAGCAAATGCTCCATTTCGAAATCCGGCCAGAGCACGGGCGTGATGTACAGCTCGGCGTATGCCGTCTGCCACAGCAGAAAGTTGCTCATTCGTTGCTCGCCAGCGGTGCGGATGACCAGATCGGGGTCGGGCAGGTCGGGTTGATACAAGTGCGCCTGAAGGGTGGCTTCGTCGATGGCGTCGACAGATAACTCACCTGCTTGCACCTTGCGGGCAATTGTGCGCACAGCATCCACAATCTCGGCGCGTCCACCATAGTTAATCGCCAGATGGAGCGTGATGCGCCGATTGTGCGCGGTCAGCGTCTGCGCCTGTTGGAGAATAGCCTGCAGTTCAGAGGGTAGTTCGTGCAGTCGTCCGCTGAGCACGATGCGCACGCCGTTGCGTGCCATGATGGGCAGCTCTTCGCGGGCGGAACGCGCCAGCATCTCCATCAGCCCGCTCACCTCATCGGCGGGGCGTCGCCAGTTCTCGGTGCTGAAGGTGTAGAGCGAAAGCACCTCGATGCCCAGTTCGGCACAGCCGTAGACCATGCGGCGCACAGTGCGGTGTCCGTTCGCGTGTCCAATCAGGCGTGGCAGTCCGCGCGCTCGCGCCCAGCGCCCGTTGCCGTCCATAATCATGGCGATATGGCGCGGCAGACGGCTCAGGTCAATCCCGCACGCCTGTGCCCGCGCCCTCCAGTCCACGGTTCGGTCAGACAGCTCGGACACCCCAGTCGCTCCCCGTTCACACTTCCATCAGTTCGGCTTCCTTTGCTGATTGCAGGCGGTCCGCTTCCTCGATATATCTGTGCGTGAGCTTTTCTACCTGCTGTTCATGGCGCTTGAGTTCATCTTCCGAGAGATGTTTCTCTTTCTGCAGGCGTCGCAGGTGTTCCAGCAGGTCGCGTCGGATATTGCGCACGGCGACGCGCCCTTCCTCCACACGCCTATGCACCTGCTTGATGAGTTCACGGCGCCGCTCTTCGGTGAGCGGGGGCAGCGTGATGCGCAAGGTACGCCCATCGCTGACAGGGTTCACACCGAGGTCTGACCTCTGGATGGCTTTCTCGATGGCAGGCACAGTGGAGGGGTCCCACGGCTGGATGAGCAGCTGGCGCGGCTCGGGCACGGTGATGCTCGCCAGCTGCTGGAGTTGGGTAGGCGTGCCGTAGTAGTCCACCAGCAGTCGTTCCACCAGCGCGGGGTTCGCCCGCCCCGTGCGGTAGCCTGCCAGGTCTTGACGCAAATGTTCAATCGCCTGCTTCATACGATGTTCCGCATCTTTGAACATCGCCTCGATATTGGGTGGTGCCTCTTCCTCGTGGCGTTTGGACATAGTGCTCCCTCCTGTTCATGAGTGATTATGGACGAGCGTGCCGACGGGTTCGCCCTGCAGGACACGGCGCAGGTTGCCCGGCTCCCAAATGTTGAACACGACCACCTCCATCTTGCGCTCCATGCAGAGGGTGAAGGCGGTCAAATCCATAATACGCAGCTGGCGCTGTAATGCTTCTTCGAAGGAGAGGCTTTCGAATTTAACGGCGTCCGCATGTTGGCGCGGGTCGCGGTCGTACACGCCGTCCACATTGGTCGCTTTGAGCAGGGCATCGGCGTTCAGCTCCACAGCGCGGAGTGAAGCGGCGGTATCCGTGGTGAAGAAGGGATTGCCCGTGCCTGCTGCCAGAATAACGATGCGCCCTTTCTCCAGGTGGCGGATGGCGCGCCGGCGGATGAACGGTTCCGCCACCGCCTGCATCGTGATGGCGGACTGCACGCGCGTGTCCACTCCATAGCGTTCGATGGCAGCTTGCAGGGCGAGCGCATTAATCACGGTGGCGAGCATGCCCATATAGTCGGCGGTCGCATGCTCGATACCCGTTTTGGCGAAGGTAGTGCCCCGAACGATATTGCCGCCACCCACCACCACGGCGAGCTGGACACCGAGATGGTAGCCGCTAATCAGTTCACGCGCCAGATAGTCGATGGCGTCGGGGTTCAGTCCCACCCCTTTCTCGCCCGCGAACGCCTCACCACTCAGCTTGACCAGCACGCGCTGCCAGCGGCGCGTTTCAGGTTGTCTCTCTGCCATGCGTGTCTGCCTATCGCATCGTCGCCATTTCACCGTAGAGACCCCACAGAGCCCAGTCTCCACGCCACTGCATGGGTTGCCCCACGGTCCACGCCATCCCACCGGGAAAGGCAGACAGCGGGCTGGGCTGGTAATCTTGCGCTGGGGGCGACTTGGTGAGGAACTCACGCGCATTCATCCACTTGGCGTGCCCGTCGACATACACGAGCACGATGCCGTTCATATGGGGAACCGATTTCCTGTCCACAGGGCGGTCCAATCCGTTCGGGAAGAACCACCGCTCCCACAGGTGGCGATGTGCCATCGGATAGGCGATTTGATTAGGCTCAGCGCCATAAACATAGTGGCGCACGCCGGGAAACTTATCTTCCATCACAATCATCGTCTCGGCAGGGCGCAATACACCTGCCATTGTGCCCCCGAGAAAGGAGTTGCGAATCTGCCAGCTGCTCGGTGGGCGGTTCCAAGTGTTGAGCGCGCCCGTAATGTGCAAAGCCAGCGCGTAGCCCCCGTCGAAAATCTCACCGTTCTCCTGCCACGCTTGCTGGTTGTATTGACGGCTCGGACAGAAGAAGATGTTGATACTCTTCACATACGGATAGATCCAGTACTGCCACTTATAGTGATTGACTCGTTGACCATAGGGTCCGCTGCACCCAACAGCATTGGGTTGATAGGGCAGGCGATTCGGGGCGATACAGTCATCATTTCGGGGGAAGGTCTCATCCCAGTCGCTCAGATACATCATAATACCCATGCCGATCTGCTTGCTGTTTGAAAGGCAAGCAGTCTGGCGTGCCTTCTCTCTGGCTTGGGCAAACACCGGGAACAGGATTGCCGCCAGAATGGCGATAATCGCAATCACGACCAGCAGTTCAATCAGTGTAAACCCTTTTCGCATGGTAGAGAACCTCCTGTGCAACAAAATTATACCCTACCCCTTGTTAAGGGGAAGTCAAGAGCGCGTGGGGTTGTTCGGACAGGCGGACCATCTTTTAGCGCGAAAGGTTCTTCTGCTTCCACTCCTTAAGAAGGGTGGGCGTGCGCTCGGTCAGGAACACATTCTCCACAAAGAACATATAGAGCTGGTCGCGCTCCATTTTTTCGGTGTCCACTTTGCTTGCCTGCAGAACCTCACGGCTCCGTTTGACCATGTAGTCCATCTGTTCATCGGTGAAGCGGGGCTTGAGTTCGGTGCTGATTTCGGCAATCACTTTGGCACGCAGTTGCTGGCGTCGGCGCGCGGCGTCGGTTTCGAGCTGGCGCATCGCTTCGATGAACTCTTTGGGCACACTTTTGCCGCGCGAGGCGTCCTCGCGCACGCGCAGAATCTCGTCTTTGCGGTTGCGCAGAACCTGCGCCTCCTGCTGAACCAGCTCGTTCAGCTGCTTAAAGGCTTTCTCGTGCGCAATAAGCAGGCGGTCAATCTGTTCTGCCGTGAGGTTGAGCGGGCGCACATTATGGAACCAGTTGATGTCTGACAGGGCAATTAGCAGCTGGTCGATATCGGCGGTTTGGGTAGCCGATGCGCCGCTGGAGGGCTTCTCTTGCGCCTGAATAGTGACCAGCACCGCAACCGTCAGAACGGCAACCCCTGTGAGCCAGACCCTTCGCATAGCGTGAAGTATACCTTTCGAATTGTCCGAGCTACCCCATTGGGATTCGTACTCGGCAGGGATGCCCCGGCGTGTTGCTTCTACGCGAAGGGGTATAATCAGCGTGATTGTGAAAATGGGCACAAATGCGCCGAGTGAGACACCGCCGGTCTGGCGGCGCCAGGATGAGGTTCGACGCCGTTATGTGCGCGAGATGTTCGCCCGCATCGCGCCACGCTATGACCTGCTGAACACCGTGTTGAGCCTCGCGCTTCACTATCGCTGGCGTCAGCAGGTGGTGCGCATGCTGGAGTTGAAGCCTACCGCGCGCGTGCTGGACCTCTGCACGGGCACAGGTGACCTCGCCATGCAGATTGCCCGCCATATCGGTCCTGCAGGCGAGGTGATGGCGCTCGATTTTTGCGAGCCGATGCTCCAGCGCGCTCGCGAGAAGGCGCGTCGGCAAGGGCTGAACCATGTGCGCTATGTGCAAGCCGATGCCCTCCAGCTGCCGTTCGCTTCCGAAAGCTTCGATGCGGTCACCATCGCCTTCGGCTTGCGCAACCTGATAGACAAGCAGACCGCGTTTTGCGAGATGGCGCGCGTGCTAAAACCAGGCGGGCGCGTTGCCGTGCTGGAGCTGACCCGTCCACTCCATGCGCCCACGCGCCAGCTGTACGACCTGTACGCATTGCACCTGTTGCCACGCATCGGCAAGTGGCTCAGCGACGCCGATGCCTATGTCTACCTGCCGATGTCCATCCAGCATTATGAGGATCGGGCGACCGTCGCCGAGTATATGGCGCAGGCGGGCTTCGAAGCCGTGTGCTATCGCGACCTGACGCTTGGTGTGGCTTGCGTCCATCTTGGGGTCAAACGATGAACGCCATCGATCTACAGCGGCACATGATAGCGGTTCCCGCGCTTCTAACCCCGATTCGCCCGGAGTTAGAAGCGGTGGAAGCCTTTCTGAACGCGCAGGCAGAGACCCGCATTCCGCAGTTCACCGCGCTGACGCGCCATCTGCTCTCGGCGGGTGGCAAACGCCTGCGCCCTGCGCTGGTCATCCTGAGCGCGTACGCTGCATCGCCCGAACGATTCTGCGAACGCTACCGCGATGGTCAAAGCGCACCCGCCCGCCTCATTACAATTGCCAGCTGTATGGAGATGATCCATATGGCGACGCTCATTCATGACGATGTGATTGATCAGACGCTGACGCGGCGGGGCAAGCCCACCGTGAACGCGCTGTATGGCAATCTGGCGACGGTGCTGTCGGGCGATTATATCTTGGCGTGCGCATTGCGTCACCTCGCGATGGACGGCGACCTGCGCATCATTCAGTATGTGGCGCAAATCACCACCGCCATGAGCGAGGGCGAGGTGCAAGAGGTCTTCCTGCGTCAGCAGTTGGCACTGAGCGAGCAGGACTACTTGGAGGTAGTGCGCCGCAAGACCGCCGAGTTCATCGCAGGTTGCTGCCGAATTGGGGGCTATCTGGTCGATGCCGAGACGCCCCTTCTGGACGCTCTTGAATCGTTCGGGCGGTCACTCGGCATCGCCTTCCAGATTGTGGATGACCTGCTCGATTATGTGGGTGAGCCTCAGGCGACGGGCAAGCCCATCGGCACCGACTTCCGCGAAGGGTGCGCCACGCTCCCGCTCATTCACTTCTACGCGAACGCGCCGGAGCCGTTGCGTCGTGCGCTCCAATTGGAGTTCGGCACCCCGATAGAATCGGAGCGTCTTGCTTATTATAGAGAACAAATGCGCCTCACTGGTAGTCTAAGGTATGCAGAGGAGGTTGCCGAGCGCTACCGCCAGAAGGCGTTAGACGCGCTGGGGTCGCTCCCACCTTCCCTTGCACGACAGACGCTGGAGGAGGTCGCACGATTCATCACGGAGCGCAAGTATTGATGCAGGGGCGCGTGCAGAAGCAGGTGTCTGGGCTGGCGAAGCGGTTCCAGGCGTTCATTTTCGACCTGGACGGCGTGGTCTATCGGGGCAACCAGCCCCTGCCGCACGCGATTGAGACCATCAACCTGTTGGTGGCGGATGGGCGCGAGGTGTTCTTCGTGACGAACAACTCGGGCGCCACGCGCGAGCAATATGCCGAACGCCTACGCGAAATGGGCATATCCGTTGCCCCTGAGCGTATCCTCACCTCTGGCTGGGCGACCGTGCATTACCTGCGTCAGCATCTGCCTCGTGCGCGTCTGTTCGTAGTGGGGGAGCCGGGCTTGAAACAGGAGCTACAGTCAGCGGGCTTCCGCCTGATTGATGACCCCGATTCCCAACAGCCTGATGCCGTGGTGGTGGGCATCGATAGCGAATTCACCTATCAGCGGCTGGCGCAGGCGCAATGGGCGATTCTGCACGGCGCCCAGTTCATCGCCACCAACACCGACGCTACCTATCCTGCCGAACATCGCCTGTTGCCTGGTGCGGGCAGTATCGTGTCCGCCATTCGCACTGCCACGGGCAAGCAACCCCTCGTGATGGGTAAGCCGAACCCGCGCATCCTGCTGCCCCTGCTGGATGAGCATCGGATTGCGCTGGATACCACGCTGATGGTGGGCGATCGGCTGGAGACTGATATTGCATTGGCGCATACCTTGCATATGCCGAGCGCGCTGGTGCTGACCGGCGTGACGACACGCGACGACCTCGAGCATGCGCCGCTGGACCTGCTACCGCATTGGGTTCTGGAGAATCTGGGCGACCTGCTGGGCGACCCGGTGGAACTGCTCTTGATTCGCACGCAATAAAGAGGGTATAATAGGGGCTACCTGGTGGGGCGGTAGCTCAGCTGGGAGAGCGCTAGAATCGCACTCTAGAGGTCGGGGGTTCGAATCCCCTCCGCTCCACCAAAAGGTACAATTCCTGCCAGACGCCATGAGACGACGCCGACGCAAGCCCTTTCAACG
>FWWL01005156.1_pt1 | contig 20828 bp, 21 predicted proteins | sample 2228331 | NCBI WGS metagenome assembly FWWL01 (sample SAMEA103939775, study PRJEB20133) | metagenome | reverse complement strand
GCCGGTGGCGATTGAGGAAGGGTTGCGCTTCGCCATTCGCGAAGGCGGGCGCACCGTCGGCGCAGGCGTCGTCTCGGCGATTGTCGATTAGACGATGCGCAATGCAATCCAGGCGTCTGCTGCGGCCTGCGTTCCTGCCGGGCCCTGGTAGACGCCTGATTTATGTATCAGCAGCGTGGGTCTGCTGGTAGAAAGCATAATCGAGAATGACGGTTGTCAGAGATAAGGATAAAGAATCACAAAATCCTCTGGCGCGCGCACTTCAGAACGCTATTGTGCAACCATTGCGTGAGTCGCGCGCGGAGATGCGTAAGGTCGTCTGGCCTACCCGCGAAGAAACGATCCGTCTGACGGTTGTTGTTATTCTACTGTCAGCAGTGATGAGCGCTATTCTGTTTGCAGCGGACGCCCTCTTCTCATGGCTGCTGCTTCTGCTGCAGAATGCGGTCGCGACGCTTTAGCGTCTTCGGAGGCGAGGAAAGCCGTGGCTGAAGAGAAAAAAGAACAGGATGTCCAGACTGAGTCGGATATACGCGATGATGATCGTCGCTGGTATGTAATCCATACCTATTCCGGCTATGAGAACAAAGTCAAGCAGAATCTGCTCCATCGCATCGAGACGATGGAGATGCGCGATCAGATTTTCAATGTGATCGTGCCGACCGAAGAAGAAATTGAAATCAAAAATGGTCAGCGCCGCACAGTCCAGAAGAAAGTGTTTCCTGGATATGTGCTGGTGCAGATGAAAATGAACGACAATTCCTGGTATGTGGTTCGCAATACGCCAGGCGTGACGAGTTTCGTCGGGCACGGGAACAAGCCGACGCCGCTTGAGGAAGATGAGGTGAAGGCGATCCTGAGGCAGATGGAACAGGAAGCGCCTAAGGTGAAGGTGAGTTATCAGGTTGGTCAGGCGGTCAAGATTACGGATGGTCCGTTCACCGACTTTGAGGGGATCGTGGACGCGATCGACCACGAACGTGGTCGTGTACGGGTGCTGGTCTCGTTCTTTGGTCGTGAGGCGCCGGTTGAACTGGACTTTCTCCAGGTGACGCGCCTGGTCGAATAGTTGTGCAAAGGAGCGCTCTGTGGCCAAAAAGGTTACCGGGGTGGTAAAACTGCAACTGCCAGCCGGGAAAGCGACGCCGGCGCCGCCGGTCGGTCCCGCGTTGGGCGGTTACGGCATCAATATCATGGCGTTTGTTAAGGAGTATAACGAGAAGACCGCGTCACAGGCGGGAAGCATCATTCCAGTCGAAGTGACGATTTATTCGGATCGCTCGTTCACGATTGTGCTGAAAACGCCGCCCGCTGCCGATCTGCTGCGCAAGGTAGCCGGCATCGAAAAAGGCTCGGGCACCCCCAACCGCAAGATTGCCGGAACGATTACGGCAAAGCAACTGCGGCAGGTTGCCGAGCAGAAGATGGCGGATCTGAATGCCAATAGCATCGAAGCCGCCGAGAAGATTATCGCCGGCACGGCGCGCAGCATGGGGATCAGAATCGTCGAGTAGTTGCTGAAGTGTGGGAGGGGTCGCCCCCGTTTGTACCACAAGGAGGTTGTGCTATGTCACGCCGACATGGTAAAAAGTATCTTGAAGCGCTGAAAAAGATCGACCGGCGCCATCTTTATACGCCGGAAGAAGCGATCAAACTGCTAAAGGAAACGTCGTTCACGACATTCGATCCAACCGTCGAGGTGCATCTGCGGCTTGGCATTGATCCACGCCACGCCGATCAGACGGTCCGAACAACGGTCTCTCTCCCGCACGGCACCGGCAAAACGGTGCGGGTGCTGGTGTTCGCTCAGGGCGAGGCGGCACAGGCCGCTCGTGAAGCAGGCGCCGATTTTGTTGGCGCCGACGACCTGATCGCCCGGATCGACAAGGAGAATTTCTTCGATTTCGATATCGCTATTGCGACCCCCGATATGATGGGAAAGGTGGGGCGTATCGGACGGAAACTCGGTCCGCGCGGGTTGATGCCGAACCCAAAGAGTGGGACGGTCGTTCAACCTGAAGATCTGCCGCGCACGATCCGTGAAGTGCGTGGCGGGCGCGTTGAGTTCCGCAATGATAAAACCGGTCTGCTCCATGTGGCGGTCGGTAAACTGAGTTTCAACGAGCAGCAGATCTATGAAAATATTGCTGCGCTGATGGAAGCGGTCAAGGCTGCCCGTCCCGCTGCTGCCAAAGGCACGTATATCAGGAGTGTGACCTTTACCAGCACGATGAGCCCGGGCATCCGGGTCGATCCGTCGGCAGCGCAGGCGATGAGACCCGCCGCCTGAAAGGATTGATGACGAGGAGACGCTATCGCGTGGAGCATTGCCGGACGTGCTTCGGCTACAGGTGAATAGTGTGAGCGCCGCAGACAGCGGGTGCGTGTGCTTAATGGCTGCGTGCCGCCCGCCGAGGCAGCTTCCCCGATCCGACGCGATGTGTGTGTTCGCGGGTTGCTGCGTATGTATGCGGCAACCCGCATTTTTTTGGCTGAAAGGAGGTGAAATCAGTGCCAACCCAGCGTAAGATCGAGACCGTCGCCGACCTGAAAGAGCGCCTTCAACGGATGCAGGTGACCGTCGTCGCCGATTATCGAGGACTGTCGGTTGCCGATATGACCGACCTGCGCAAGAAATTGCGCGAAAGCGGCGCGGAATTCGTGGTCGCAAAGAATACATTGACGTTAATTGCCGCACGTGAGACGGGTCACGAGGCGATTGAGCCACTGCTCGAGGGACCGACGGCTCTGGCGTTTGCGTATGACGACGTGCCAAAGTTCGTCCGAGCGATCAATGAGTTCAACCGCGGGCCTAAGAAGATTACGGTGCGTGGCGGGTTGCTCGGCACGACGCTCCTGAGGGAGAATGTGCTCGATACCGTCGCCAGTTTGCCGACGAAAGAGGAAGTGCGCGCCCAGGTGCTTGGCGGGCTGGCAGCGCCGGTCATCGGGCTGGCAGGCGTTATCGCTGCGCCGGTCAATGATATTGTCAATCTGCTCGATGCCACATCGAAGAGCATTCTCTATGCGCTTCAGGCGCGCGTCGATCAGTTGCAGCCATCGTCAACGTCGTAACGTCGATGTTCCTGCATCATCCGCAGGAAAACGGCGAATTGAAATAGATACTTACTATCATCAATAAGGAGAAACAGAACCTATGGCAAGCGAAAAGGTCGAGGCAGTCATTGCAAGCATCGAGGCGCTGAACGTCCTCGAACTGGTGGAGTTGAAGAAGGAGCTGGAGTCGCGCTGGGGTGTCACCGCCGCCGCTCCAGTGATGCCGATGGGCGGGATGGTGATGCCTGCCGCCGCAGCTGCGCCTGCTGCGGGTGATGGCGCTGCCGCAGCTGCGCCCGCCGTCGAGGAGAAGACGGAGTTCGACGTCATTCTGTCCGCCGTTGGTCCAAATAAGATCCAGGTTATTAAGGCGGTTCGCGAACTGACGAACCTGGGTCTGAAGGAGGCGAAGGATTTGGTCGAGGGCGCGCCAAAACCGGTGAAGGAAGGCGTCAGCAAGGAAGAGGCGGAAGCGGCGAAGGCGAAACTGGTCGAAGCTGGTGCAACGGTCGAGGTCAAGTAGTTGTCGATCGCGCAGTTCTCGATGAGGAACAGCGCCAACCGTTGTACCGCATAACGTGGACGGCGAGGTTAAGGCGAACGCGAACCGGAGCGCCTCGTTGCCGGGTAAGCCATCGTTCGATGCGACGGGCAGCGACGAGTAGGGGATCGGACCTGTGCCTGCGCAGGAACAGAGTGAAGGGGGACTGCAGTCTCTGCAGCCCCCTTTGCTTTTCGTCTGCTTTCCCCCTGGTTATGCGGCGGCCCAGAAGCCGAAGACGCGCGCCATCTCGCGGAGCGCCGTCTGAGCGTCGGTGATTGTGTAGCCAGACGACGCCGCTTCGAGAATGGCGGCGCTCAAAGCGCTGATCTGCGCCAGCGCCTTCGGCGTATCCAGGTCATCGTCGAGCGCGGCGAAGTATGCCCGAGAGAATGGTTCGGGGTTCAATCGATCACCATATGTGTCGCCCTGTGCTGCAAGCGCTGCTTTGAGTCGTTCGACCTGCCGCTCTGCAAGCGGCACGTCGGACCGCACGTATTCAAAGTCATCGCGATAGGGGAAGGACAGCAGGTACCAGCGCAACGCATCGGCGCTGTGCTGCTGAAGCGCATCCTTGATGAATACCAGATTGCCGAGCGACTTGCTCATCTTCTGACCATCGAGCCATGCCAGCCCTCCATGAACCCAAAAATGCACGAAAGGGCGTTTGCCGGTGTATGGTTCAGTCTGCACAATTTCGGATGGATGGTGCGGGAAGATCAGGTCGCGCCCGCCGCCGTGAATGTCGAGTTGCGGACCAAGGTAACGGGTGGCCATTGCGGTGCACTCGATGTGCCAGCCAGGACGGCCTGCTCCCCAGGGGCTGGGCCAGGTCGGTTCGCCGGGACGGCTGCGCTGCCAGAGCACGAAGTCGAGCGGATCGGTCTTGAGCGGGTCATTCGGATTGTTGCCGCGCTCGTTTGCCAGCGCCAGCAGTTCCTCGTACCCGTCCACCCGCGCCATTGCACCGTAAGTCGGTTCGGTCGAGACATCAAAATAGACGTTGCCGTTGCACACATAGGCGTGACCCAATTCGATCAGTCGCTCGATAATCGGGATCATTGCGCCGATCTCTTCCGAGGCTTTTGGAAAGAAGTCGGGCGGGATGAGATTGAGCGCGCGGCAATCTTTGACGAACTGTTCGGTCTCGCGTCGCGCCAGTTCATCCCATGGAATGCCGTCGCGCGCGGCACGTTCAAACAACGGATCATCGACATCGGTGGTATTCTGGCAGTAGCGAACTGTACCGCCGCAGTGACGAATATAACGGATAAGCACATCGAAGATAAGGAATGTGTGCGCATGACCGACGTGCGTCGTATCGTAGGGAGTGACACCGCACACGTACAACGTGAGCGGACGGTCGCGCGGGATGAGCAACTCGGCTTTCTGACCGCGCAGTGTGTCGAAGAGCCACATGACTGAAAACGTCCTCCTGGTACGGGAAGAGGGAGATGTCACAGACGCCGTGTGTGCAGCGGATTCAGTAGTATTATAGCACAGGGGGCAGGGCGCAGAGGACTGTCATCACGAGACGACAGTCGCCAGGCGCGATACACAATCAGGGTGTGCCGGCCTGCGGCAGGCGTATCACCCAATGATGATGAACAGAACTATCAGGATCGGTCTCTGCGGCGCCATAACCCTGATGGGCGCGGCTGCCAGAGCAAAGGTCTCCGTTCGGCTGAGATCGCGCTAAAGCCTGCGTAGCCTTCTGGAGCGCCCCTGACGGCAGGCTTTGTCTGAAACTGTTCACGACTGGAGGTTCGGGGAAGATCCCAAGATCGAAAATCGGCGGCGGGATGGCCTTCGCAAGCGCTATGAGGCGTTGCCCCGCCGATGCAAAAACATTATGTCAGATTGAATGCTGCAAGATGACCATCGACCTGGCGAACGTGACAGTTGCCATCCTGGGCACACTCTCAAGAAACACGTATGCGCATCGGCATTGACATCAGCCGGATGGCGACGATGGCGCGCACTGGTACGGAGCACTACGCCAGCGAAGTAGTAGCGGCGATTGCGCGGCGCGATTCGGTCAACGCCTATACGCTCTATTGCAACCAGCCGCCCGCGCGCCTGCCGCCGCTGGGTGCGAATATGACTGTACGCTGCATCCCGCTGCCGCGTCTGTGGACGCACGTGCGGCTATCGAGCGAGGTGCTGCGGCATCCGCCTGATGTGCTGTTCATTCCGGCGCATGTATTGCCGCTTGGCGCACCGCTTGTTCGCCGGATGCGTACCGTAGTGACAGTGCACGACCTGGGATATCTGCGCTACCCGGAGGCGCACACCACAGCGCAACGACTCTACCTGCGGCTCTCGACAGTCTGGAGTGCGCGCGCTGCCAGCCATCTGATCGCGGTCTCCGCAGCGACGCGCAGTGACCTTGTGCGACTGGCAGGGATTTCACCGGATCGCATCACAGTTGTGCATCATGGTGTTGCAGAACGGTTTCGCCAGCCGGTTGCCGACTCGACGAGGGCGCGAACAATCGTCGGCGGGGACGAACCGTATTTTCTGTACGTCGGTACGGTGCAGCCGCGCAAAAATCTAGTACGGGTCATCGAAGCTTTTGCAAATGCGAGCAAGCGACTGGCTGGTGCTGGCATTGCACCAGTCCTGGTTATTGCCGGCAAACGCGGCTGGCTCAGTGAGGGCATTGCACGGCGCGCCGCTGAACTGGGGATCGCTGATCGTGTGCGGTTCGCCGGGTATGTGGCGGACGACGACCTGCCGGCGCTCTACCGCGAGGCACTGGCGTTTGTCTTTCCATCGCTGTACGAAGGGTTTGGTATGCCGGTGCTCGAAGCGATGGCATGCGGCGCTCCGGTGCTGACGTCGAACAGTTCATCACTGCCAGAGGTAGCGGGCAACGCGGCGCTGATTGTCGATCCACTCGATACCGGCGCGATTACAGAGGGTATGGTGCGTCTGGCGTGTGACGCGGCGCTGCGCCACGAGTTGCAGCAGCGCGGATATCAGCGCGCCGCACAGTTTACATGGAATCGCTGCGCTGAGGAGACATTACGTGTTCTGTACGGTTGAAAGGGGGAGGTGTGTTTTCATTCGCCACCCGCGCACGCGCGACGATGGAGCGGATTTCGCCGCAGGTCTGGCGCGTTCTGTTGCACAGTCTGCTCTTTGGGCTGGCCGGCAGCATCGCCGACCTGCTCTTCAACTTCTACCTGGTGAGCCTGGGGTATGGCGCCGACACCGCCGGTCTGATGGCGACGGTGTACCGTGGCGCAGGTGCGTTGCTCGGGTTGCCACTTGGCGTCCTGATCGACCGGTTTGGCGCACGAACGCTGCTTGTGGTGGGGGCTGTCGGCTTTGGCGTTGCATATGCGCTGCTGTTGATGGTATCGCAACTCTGGGCGCTGATCCTGTTTGTCTTTCTGGCAGGCGCGGCGAATGTGCTGGCGCTCACAGCGGTTGTGCCGCTGCTGACCGGGATCACCAGCGGGGAGGAACGGGCAGCGGTGTTTGGCATGAACGCATCGGCAGGGTTGATTATCGGTCTGGTCGGCAGCAGCGTCGGTGGATTGCTGCCTGGAGCGGCGGCGCTGGTGTTGGGCGTTGGGGCGCGCGATACCGCTGCCTACCGGCTGGCGCTGTCGGTTGTTGTTGTGCTGGGATGCGTGTCGGTGGCGCCAGTGCTGCTGGGGTTTCGGTCTCGCCCTGCTGCGATCGAAACAGCCGCGACGGTTGCCGCAGAACCGCAACGACGGCTGCGCTCGCTGCATCTGGTACGCTTCGCGATCCCCTCGCTGATGCTGGGAGTCGGCGGCGGTCTGTTCCTGCCGTTCCAGAACCTTTTCTTTCGCACAGTTTTCGGGCTGGACGATGCGGTCGTCGGGGTGATGCTGGCAATGGGGGCGCTCGGCATGGGTCTGGGAGCATTAATAGGTGCGCCGGTCGCTGCGCGACTGGGGTTGCGGCAAGCCGCAAGCCTGCTGCGCTTCGGTTCTGTTTTTGCCGTTGCGCTGATGCTGACGCCGCTGTTGCCGATTGTTGTCGCGGGATATATGCTGCGCGGCGCGTTTATTGCCGCCAGTTATCCGCTCAACGATGCCCTGGTGATGCAGCTGACCCCGGCGCAACAGCGTGGGATCGCCATCAGCCTGATGAGCGTCCTCTGGTCGCTCGGCTGGTCGGCGGCGGCATGGGTCAGCGGGCAGATCCAGGTGGTCTACGGCTTCACGCCGGTGCTGGCAGCATCACTTGTTGCGTATGCGCTATCAGCATGGGCGATCTGGGCGATACGAGAGGAGGGGCGTTGAACGTGTAACGTTCAATGTTCACCGTTGCAGATGCGCAGGTTGTGGGTGGTGATCCATTTTTTGATTTTAGACTTTAGAATGCCACGCCTGGCATCACAAAGCCTGAAACCGCATATGGCAATGCAGCATTATCAACGATCACTGGCATTATATGTTTGCCAGGCGATGGCTTCGGCGCGTTGCAGGAGATCGGGAGCATCGGCAGGCAGAGATATGATATTGGGAAGGCGGCGGAACCAGGCGGGCTGACGGCGCGCAAAGGCGTGAGTGTCGTACTTGAGGCGGGTCACGGCCTCTTCGAGCGTAGCACGCCCCTCGAAGTACGGGCGAAATTCACGGTATCCCAACCCCGACATCGAGGGCAGGTCCCAGTTATAGCCGCGCTCCAGCAGCTGGCGCACTTCGTCGAGCAGCCCGGCGGACATCATGGCATCAACCCGCGCATCGATGCGGGCGTACAACAGCGGCGCCGGCAGAGTCAACCAGATGGTCGTGATGCGGTAAGGGGGCGGCTGCACCGAACGCTGTGCAGAGATCGGCATGCCGGTAGCTTCGTAGACTTCGAGTGCACGGATGATGCGGCGCACGTTGCCTGGAAGGATGCTGGCGGCAGCCACCGGGTCGATCGCTTTCAAACGTTCGTACAGCGCCTCTGCCCCCAGTTCCATCGCCTGACGCTCAAGCGCGGCGCGAATGTCGGGACGCGGAGCAACACGTGGCAACTGCCACCCCTGTAGCACTGCCGCCAGATATTGCCCGGTTCCCCCTACCAGCAGCGGTGATTTCCCGCGCATCGCAATATCGGTGATCGCTGCGGTCGCCATGTCCTGGTATAGCGCCAGCGAGAATTCCTCATCAGGATCGACCACGTCGATCAGGTGATGGGGCACAGTGGCGCGTTCGGCAGACGTCGGCTTGGCGGTGCCAATGTCCATCCATCGATAGACCTGTCGTGAGTCTGCCGATACAATCTCGCCGTTGAACAATCGCGCCAGGTGCAGGCTCAACGACGTTTTGCCGACCGCTGTCGGACCGACAATTGCGAGCAGCGGCATTGCAGACCGACGTTCCACTATTCCAGCCAGATCGGATTCGTCCACGCTTTTCGCCCTGCATCATCGACCACAGTCACTCGAATATAGGGCAGATCGCGAAGTTGGTGCATAGGGAACTCGCACCCGGTTATTGCCTGCCCCAGGTGTCGCTGTGCGCGCTCGTCGGGACCTGAAACAAACACGGCGCGCGCAGGGGTGCAACGAACCGCCACTCGCCGATCATCGACATCCACATCGTCGATCTGCGGACCCTGGGAGGAATAGAACGCGCCACTCTTGAGCGCCTCCAGGATCGCCTCAGGGGATAGTTCTTCAGCGCGCACCTGCACCCATGCCACAAATGTATCAGGACGAATGGAGAAATGCGCATCATCAGCAGCATATGCCAGCATCCGCTTCCCCTGCCTCAGCATCGAATCACACAAGTACCAGCCGTCACCGCGGTCGTTATCCCACACGGCGGTCGCATTGAACACTTCGACAGCGTGAGCAGCCTTGATCGACAGCCCATCGTCGAGGGTCAGCGTATACCAGGCAGGGTGTGCAATGCCCACAAACGCACCTGCCGCAGCAGCGCGAGCCGCCAGTGCCAGACCGGTTTCGTCCGGCGCCGGCGGTGCAAAATCGAGCGGCAGACCAACCGCAACAATGTGCCACAACCGTCCGGCGGATGTCTGTGGGGCATGCAATTCCGCACCGAGCAGCGTGGTGAACTGCGCGTTGCGAAATGCACGAGTATCGGTGATTCGAAAATCGTACTGCGGAAGAAAATGATCCGTCAACGCCAGAAAATCGTACCCCTGAGCTCGATAGGCGGCAACGACCTCCTCCGGCGACAGTTCGCCATCGGAGACTGTGGAATGAGTGTGCAGGTTGCCGCGGTAGAACCGACCTGGTTTGCGGAATGGCAACTGGTTCATTGGCTGTTCTCTTCCTCCTTCTCCTTGATGCAGCAAACATATTGTACCTCAGGCGAGATGCGCCCACCCACAACACGCCTACCTGTGGCGGGGCATCTGCGACCGGGCGCCCACCAGGGGCGCCCCGCCGGTGCGAGGTGATGCGTCCGGACCGCGTCGCGCCCGCCCTTGCCGGTATTGCAGGTATCCAGTATGATATACCGCCCGAAGCCACTAAATACATCTCATACTGTTGCCGATTGCGGGTTGCGGATTGCCGCGATGGAGGTCTCATGCACTCTCCCGAAGCACGTCGTGGGGTGCTCAATTCCGATCAGCACATGGATCGTGAAGCACAGCGAGAAAGCGTAGCAAATGCGCATTTTGCAGTGACGGCTCTTCGACGATTTGACGGTGCACCCGTTGAGTTGACGACAGCTGTCGTGTGCCGGTGATCGGCAACGTTTCAAATTGCACGAATGAGCACGCCATGGATGATGTACGCACTTTGCACACATCATGCGGGCGAGACGCCGCGAGCCCGGTCCCGGTGTAGATGCGGGCGAGACGCCCGCGAGCCCGGTCCCGGTGTGGATGCGGGCGAGACGCCCACGATCCCGGCAGATCCCGGCATCTCCGATGCGGGCGAGACGCCGCGAGCCCGGCGGCTATGTGGATGCGGGCGAGACGCCGCGAGCCCGGCAGATCCCGGCATCTCCGATGCGGGCGAGACGCCCGCCAGCCGGGACCCGGTGTGGATGCGGGCGAGACGCCCGCGATCCTGGCAGCCTCCACGCATGCGGGCGAGACGCCCGCCAGCCGGGACCCGGTGTGGATGCGGGCGAGACGCCCGCGATCCTGGCAGCCTCCACACATGCGGGCGAGACGCCCGCGAGCCCGGTGGCTATGTCCGTGTGAGAAAGCCGCGCTCTTCCAGCAATGTCACGATCCGCCGCGCGCATTCGTCTGGTGTTGTATCGACAGTCGTGAGGTGCAGTTCCGGGACTACCGGCGGCTCATAGGGATCATCGATGCCGGTGAAGCCGGTGATCTCACCGCGGCGGGCGCGGGCGTACATGCCTTTGGTATCGCGCTGTTCGCAGATTTCGATCGGTGTATCGACAAACACCTCGAAGAAACGGTCGTCGCCAACCATTTTGCGACACTCGTTGCGTGCTGCGCGGTACGGGCTGATCGCTGCACAGATCGCCACGCCGCCATGGCGCGCGATTTCACTGGCGACGAATCCGATCCGCAGAATATTGGTATCGCGATCCTCACGGCTGAAACCCAGCCCTTTGGACAGGTGGGTCCGCACCACGTCGCCATCGAGCAGCGTGCTCTGGCGGCCGCGCTCCAGCAACATCGCCACCAGCGCCTCGGCAATCGTCGATTTCCCCGCGCCGCTGAGCCCGGTGAACCAGACGCAGAATCCCTGGCGGTGACGCGGCGGGTAACTCTGCGCCAGAATTGCTGCCGTCTCAGGACGGGTGAACCATTCCGGCAGCAGTTTGCCCTGCGCCAGGTATTCCTCGCGTACCTGCGTGCCGGAAATCTTCCAGGCCTGCGCCTTTGCCGGTACAGCAGTTTCTTCGACATACTCATCGGTATCGGGCATATAGACGTATTCGCGGAAGGGAACCATTGTCACCCCGATCTCATCGGAGTGGCGCGCAACCAGTTCCTGCGCATCGTAGGGTCCATAGAACGGTTTACCACGACTGTCTACGCCAGGTCCGGCGTGGTCGCGCCCGACGATGAAATGGGTTGCGCCGAAATTGCGCCGGATGATCGCGTGCCAAACCGCCTCGCGCGGCCCGGCCATGCGCATCGCCAGCGGCAGGAGGCTCAACAACGTGCGTTGCGGATCGTAGTATCGCTCGACCAGCGCGCGGTAAATCCGCACCCGGCTGTAATGGTCGATGTCGCCGGGGCGGGTCAAACCGACGACCGGGTGGATGAGGAGCGCACCACCGATCTCCGCAGCTGCACGCTTCGTCAGTTCTTCGTGGACGCGGTGGAGCGGGTTGCGCGTTTGAAAGGCGACAACCCGCTCCACTCCCATCTCGTGCAGGATGGAACGCACTTCTGCAGGGGTGCGCCGCAGTTCCACGAAGTCGTAGTAGCGCGGCAAACGCACCACGCGCAGCGCGCCAGCAATGTATGTATCACCCCAGGTACTCATCTCCGACACAAGCGGATGGCGCGGGTCGGTCGTACCGAGCGTCAGGCGCGCCTCCTGGCTGGCATCCCAGGAAAATGCCTCTTCGACATCCATAACCGCGATCAGTTCGTTGCGCGCATCACGCAATGCCACACGATCTCCCAGACGCGCCAGCGCCTTCCCATCGACCGGCAACGTAATCGGCAACGGGAAGAGTGTACCGTCCGCCAGCCGCATCTCGTGCAGAACGCGCTCATAATCGGCACGTCCCATAAAGCGGTCGAGCGGCGAAAAGCCGCCCGTTGCCAGCAGTTCGAGATCGCACAACGCGCGCGCCGAAATCTGGATCGAGGGAAGGCGCGCCGCTTCTTCAAGCAGCGCGCGCCGTTCCTCACCCGAAACGAGCACACTGATCAGACGACCACCATACGGCGGAATAAGTGGCATGAATCGTCCTCCATTACATATCCAGCGTCATACCCCGCAGCCCGGCGGGGATCGCCATGTTGAACCTGCTCAACAAGGTAGGCAGTATATCGTAGATCTGCACCTTGTCGAGTCGCCGTCCGCCACCGGGACGTTGCGGATCATGCCAGATGAACATGCCATACTGCGCGTGATTGGCATCGTCAGGACCGGTATCGTTCTCCTGCGTGAAGATCCCTGCGCCGCCAATCGTCCCAACCGATCGCCAGCCAAGATCACCGAAGTAGACGATCAGATCGGGTGCAACGCCGCGCACCGCGCGATAGAGTCGCTGGGGGGTGAAAACGCGATTGCCAGGCGACCGTCCATCAGGTCCGATCATTGCTTCCAGACGCGCTGCAAGATCGGCGCGCACACGTTCGTACTCTGCGGGTGGAATGACGCCCTGCGGCTCACGCCCGCGCACATTGAGAAAAATGCGCCCATAGTAACCGCCAGCGCCCCACACGCGCGTGCGCGACCAGTCGATCTCAACCTGATCAAGTCCCGTTGGATCGTCCGGCAGCGTCGGGACAATCAGATCGCCCTGTTCGATCAACCACTGGTTGATCCGCACTCCTCCCATCAATGGGCGCGCACCATGGTCTGACACAACCAGCACCGCCGTATCAGGACCGCATCGTGCCAGCAGACTGGCAATCTGGGCATCCACGTGGCGATAGTATGCATGAATGGCGTCAGCAAAGGGAGAGTCAGGAACGAACAATGGATGGTGCGGATCCATGTGTTTCCAGAGCGCATGCTGGATGCGATCCACTCCCATATCCACCAGCATCAAGAAGTCGGGGCGATCTTCTTCGAGCAACGCTGTTGCAACTGCAAAGCGCTGGCTGCACATGGCATAGATGTCGCGCACGATACGCTGTTTGTCTTCAGAGCGGAAATCTGGCACATCGAGCAGATACGGATGCCCCGGCGTTGCAGCGGCAGTCCAGGCGGCGACCCGTTCGGCAAGTGTCGGCGGAAAGGTATACTCCACCCCGGTCGAGGGAGCAAGGAAACACGAGATGAGCGCGCCGTTGACCGGCGTCGGCGGATAGGTTCCAGGCACGCCAATGACCGCCACACGCCATCCCGCTTCACCAAGAATATCCCACAAACGCGGAAAACGGATCGCGCGACTATCGGCGACGACCATGCGCCCATAAGAGCGATCGGCGCGGTTGCGAAAGCCGTAGACGCCGAGCTCCCCCGGATCGCGCCCACTCATCATGCAACTCCAGGCAGGCACGGTAATCGCCGGAATGCAACTCTCCAGATTGCCATAGACCCCCTCCGCCATCAGGCGACTGAGGGCAGGCAGATCGGCGCGCCAGCGGTCGAACACCAGCGATGGTTCGGCGCAATCGAGGCCGATGATCACCAGTCTGGGATGGATCATTCCTGTGTTCCAGGCTTCCAGTGTCGTCGGTAAAGTATCGCGGCAGCGCCGATGACCGCGGCGAACGAGAGCATGTGCACAACGTTGAACGGCGTCCCCGGGAAGAACCACGAGTCGGTGCGCAGGAACTCGATAAAGAAGCGCCCCAGCGGATACCAAACCAGGTACATAAGCAGCACGTCACCGTCGCGCAGGCGGTCGCCATAGCGCCGCCAGATCGAGAAGATCAGCGCAAACCCAATCAGGTTCCAGAGCGATTCGTACAGAAACAGCGGATGGAAGAGCGTTGTTTCGGGAAAGGCTGTCAGATCGCGGTAGGGACCGATACGATGATCGCCGTCGATGCGCAACCCCCACGGCAGGGTCGTTGGCGGACCGTACAATTCCTGGTTGATAAAGTTTGCCCAACGCCCGACCGCCTGACCCAGCGGCAAGCCAAGCGCGATTGCGTCAGCATACACCAGGAGCGGAACCTTTCGGACGCGCGCAAACGCCCACAATCCAAGCGCACCGAAGATGAACCCGCCAAAGATGTGCAATCCGCCTTCCCACACTGCCAGAATGCTGACCGGGTTGGCAAGAAAGCGCCCAAGCCCTTCCGGTCCTCGCGGTGACTGGATGAAGACGTAGTAGAGTCGCGCGCCAATCAGCCCAGGAATGAGCACCCAGAGCAACAGGTCCCACACCGAGTCGCGATCGAACCCACGCCGTTCGACGTGGCGCGCGCCGATCCATGCTGCCAGTATAACGCCCGTCATAATCAGAACGCCGTACCAGCGAAGCGTCAGTGGACCGAGCTGGATGATAACAGGATTAACAGGAGGCTGCATATGCGAGTGAATAACCTGTCGCGAGTCCGTCGCACCTACTCCAGATACCCCAACTCCCTCAGTCGCCGCTGCACGGCGGGATCGTTCACGCCTTCGGCACGCTGAACCAGCGGCGCCCCGGCGCCGGTGCGACGCATAAATGCACCGAGACGCTCCTGCAATTCCTCAACCCGCTCCGGCAGGATCATCGCCAGATCGACCAGTTCGCGGGGATCGGCGTCCAGGTCGTACAATTCTGCATGATCATCGCCGGTCTGGATCAGTTTGTACGAGCCGCTGATCACTGCCCGGCGCGGCTGGTCAAACCGTCGGGCGCGCGCAAGGTCCGGCTGGCGGCGCAGCATGATCCCGAGCACATTCTGCAGCGGTTCCGCTTCGACGAAAACCGTGCCGCTGTCGGGGTCGGATGCCGGCGATCGCGCCAGTGACCGGTCGCGCTCGATGCCGCTGGCAAGCCCGGCGGCGCTCAACAGCGTATGGAAGACCCGCCGCAGTGAAACGGTGTGATCAACCACGGCGCCCCGCTGAAAGTCGCCGAAAGGATCGCGCACCATCAGCGGTACATGCACCAATTCGTTGTACGCCGACACCGTATGCCCAACCAGTCCTTTTTCTCCCAGGTGATCGCCGTGGTCAGCACACACCAGAAGCAGCGTCCGATCAAGCGCGCCGCTTTCGCGCAGACGCTGCAGGAACGCGCCGATATGCGCGTCCTGGGTAGCAACTTCGGCGTCGTATACATCGCTGAGCACGTGGTGATACCGTTCGTCCGCACCCGAGAATGGCGCCAGCCAGCCGAATACATCGCTGTTGAAGCGATGCACATAGCGCGCCGCATCACGATCGCGGATCACGTCCGGCGCAAATCGTTCGAGCATGCGGCGGTCGGGATGGTATGGCGTGTGAACCCCCATGACGTTGATGAAGGCGAAGATCGGCTGGGTGCGTTCCACGCCGCGCCGTTCGATCAGCAGCCGCGCCGCATCGTTGAGCGATTTGGGAGTGTTGCCCTTGAAACTGAGCGCCGTCTGCCACAGTGGCACCATCAGGGGCGTAAAGGCGAATTCCAGCATCGCCTCGGATCGCGCAAATGCATCTTGCACGCGAGTAAGCATCTCTGCCAGACGCCCCTTGAACCACTGGCGGTACCGGCTGATCAGGCCAGGATGCGCGCCTGCCTGGTTGGGTCGCGATGTCAGCAGACCGCTGTAGTTCAAAAAACTCTCGAAGCCGCGCCGCAAACCATTGTTGACCACTCCAACCAATGGATTGTTGCAGAACGCGGCAGTCATATACCCGCCTTCGCGCAGGCGTTCCGCCAGAGTCGGAATATGTGCAGGAAGCGTCGCCGATGACTGATTTGTCGTGTGTTCGGAAGGATAGAGACCGGTAAACATCGACGCATGCGACGGGATAGTCCATTGTGCAGTCGCAAACACGCGGCGAAACAGGGTCGCTTCTGCAGCGAGGTCATCGAGGTGGGGCGAGGTCGAGCGAGCATAGCCGTAGCACGAAAGTCTATCGACACGCTGGGTATCCAGCACGAGCAGCACAATATCGGGACGCTGGCTCACAAAAACTCCTCCTCCAGGAACGGATGCCTCGTTCGAGATGCTTTAGTATACCACGCGGCGCAGCAAAGAAGGGGGAGCAATACCATTTAGATTGGAGATTTTGGAGATTGCTGTGATGGCATTGCAATGCGCTTTGATGAGCGTGCGCCTGCGGCTTGTTCATTTATTGGTGCAGGAAGCAGGAACCCGGGGTGTGACGCGTTTCTCGTTCAATGCTCTCAACTCTCCGCGCCTGTTGCCGAACCGATCGCCATAAGCAGGTCGCTCGCCTCCCACGCGAGCATGCCGCCACGCAGAATCATCACCTGCTCGAAGCCGCGGCTCATCAGCGCGGCGGCGGCGCGTTCACTGCGACGACCGCTGCGGCACACCAGCACAACCGGACGATCGCGGCTCACGCTTGCGGGATGGGTGAGCAGTTCGTACAGCGGGAGCAACTCCGCCTGCGGGATATGCCCCTGGCGATACTCGCGCGGCTCGCGCACATCGATAATGCGCGGCGGGGATGAACTGTGAATCTGTCGCCATAACTCACGCGGCTCAATCGCTGGAACCTGCGCCGGCGCACCTCGGTCTGGCAGCAGCGGGATGGCTTCAGGGTGAAGCGGACGCTTCGGCAGATTCTGGCATTCGCGGAACGCACGCACCTCACACTCGTAAATGCAAACCGCCGGATCGAGAACGCGGTGGAAGAGGTAGTCAATTGCGTGATCTTCGTCCAGAAAATGGTCTTCCCCGACGTACTGCGTAAAGCCGGTCACATCCATCATCTGGCGCACCGGCTGGCGCACACGCACAAAATAGACCCCGCCGCCACGATCACGGTACTGGCGCACGATCGTCTGGAGCATCTTGATACCGCTGACATCGCAGCGCTGAACACTGTGCATGCGCAACAGAAGAAACCGTTGGGTCGGGTTGCTGGTCAACAGGACGTTCATCTGCTCTTCGACATGGTTGACCGCGCCAAAGTAGAGATCGCCGAGCACATCGACAACAGCCATCTGCGGGCACATCGGCAGATGCGGCTGATACTCCCAGTGACGGAAGTCAGCATCCGGCAGCACACTCTGAACCCGTGGCGCGCTGGTGCGCCACAGGTAGGCGCCGAGCGACATCAGCACGCCGCTGATAATCGCAAATTGAAGCGGCACGAAAATGGTCGCCGCCAGCGTAATCAGTGAAATCGCGCCATCGACCCGGTCGGCGCGCCAGATACGCCGGATAGCCTGGTGATCGACCATGCTCCAGGCAGTGATCGCCAGCGTACCTGCCAGCACCGGGCGCGGCAGATGCGCCATCAGCGGTGCGAGCGGAAACATGGCAAGCAGCACGAAGACCCCAGAAAATGCATTTCCCAGGCTGGTGCGCGCTCCCGCCTGAAAACTCAGCGCCGATCGGTTGAAGGAGCCGGAACACGGATAGCCGGAGAAGAATCCGGCGCATATATTTGCCAGCCCCTGCCCGATAAACTCCTGGTTGCTATCGAGGCGCTGCTGCGAGTGCGTCGCAATGGCGCGCGCGATTGCCGAGGCTTCAACCAGCCCGATGATGGCCACCGCCAGCGCACCGTTCGCCAGCGCCCCAATCAGGTTCAGATCCATAAGCGGCAGATCGGCAAGCGGCGGAAGCGACTGCGGCAATGCGCCGAGGGTGCGCACCCCCGCCTCGTCCAGGCGCAGCACCCAGGCCACCAGCGACACAACGACCAGGGCGATCAGAAGGGTCGGCAGGCGTCGCTGCAAGCGCTGCAGGACGACGATGAGCGCGATAGTGACAATGCCCAGCAGAAGACTTGGCAGATGGGTGCGGTCAATATGCTGCGCGCTCAGAATGAAGGTATCGAGCAGTCCCGCTCCCATCGGCAGGTCGAGGCGCAGGACGGGCGCGATCTGGTTGGAAATGATCAGAATGCCGGCGCCAGCCGTAAACCCGACAGCAACCGAGTCGGAGACGAAATGGACCAGCAATCCCAGGCGCGCCAGCCCGAAGATGAGACGCAGCACGCCTGCCAGAACGGACAGCATGCCGGCGAGCGCCATGAATTCGGAGGTTCCAGGCGTCGCAAGCGGCAGAATGACCGAGAGGGTGAGCAGTGATGCAGTGTTTGTGGGACCGGTGTGCAGATGGCTTGATGATCCCCACAGTGCACCGACGATAGATGCCACAATTGCGGAGTAAAGCCCCATTTCCGGCGGCAGTCCCGCGAGGAGCGAGAACGCCAGCGCCTGCGGCAACAGCACAAGCCCGACTGTGACGCCTGCCACCAGATCAGCGCGCAGCGTTTCGAAGGAGTAGCCGCGTATCACTGCAACAGGGCGCGCGATTGTTGCTGGAAATTTTTGCAATGCAGCTATCACGAACCACGAACCAGGAACCGAGCACTACCACCCACAACCCACGAACCGAACACCAGGAAACCAGGAACCGAACACCACAACCCACAAACCAGGAACTGGGAATCGAGCGCCACGAACCAGGCGCCACGAACCACGAACCGGGAATTGGGAACTGATACCAATTGGAATTGAACGAGCCGCATGCGCACGCCCACCAGAGCGCGCTGCAATGCCATCACAGCAATCTCCGATCCAAAATCTACAATCTAAAATGGTATGAGAATAACGACCCAGCAACCACAAGCCAAAAATCACCCAATCACCCCAATCACCCAATCACCCAATCACCCAATCACACCCCAACACATCAGATAGACAGCAACAACCTCACAGGTATCATACCATTCCAGAGAGCCGGTTGCATCATTGTACCGCCCGCACTGAGGTCACAATCCAGACGCGGCGTCCATTGCTGATCCATTCGATGTCGCCATCCACCCGTTCATGGTAAAGACGAGCACTGCCTATCGTGCGTTCATGATAGGTCTGCTGTGGCGTATGTCGCGTCTGGTAGCCGTCGCTATATACAATTGCGGCAGGGCGCAGCGACTCAATCAGTGGAGCGTGCGGGTCGTGCTGCCACGGGTACACGATCAGAGAGGCGCGGCGATCTGCGTGGCGTTCGAGCATGTCGGGCGTGGCGCTGTGCGCAAAGACGACGCTCGTGATGCCATAATCGAGGCGCAGGAGCGCTCCCTGGTCGTTACAATCCAGCATATGCAGTGTTACGCCGTCGATCTCCAGGCGCTGCCCGGCGCGCAGTGCATGTACCGGTGTTGCGTGATACGCCAGCGCCTGTCGCCAGGCGTCGAACAGTGCGCCTGAAGCAGCGGCTGGCGGTATCAGCGCCCGTTGCGCCCGATAGCGTTCCAGAGCCGCCACCTGCCCCGGAAGATGTTGCCCGTTGAGCGAGGTCACAACCACCAGCGCCAGTTCACGTTGCCAGAAGGGCAGATGCCGCCCCATCGCCGTCAGCAGAGCGTCCGGGTCGGCGCCGCCGTCGATCAGGAGATGCCTGCCAGAAGGGGTCTGCACCAGGGCGGCGTCTCCCTTCAGTGCGGGAAGGAAGACGTGCAGGCGACCATCGGGGCGCTGCACCCAGGCAAGCGCCAGCAACGCGGTAATCATCAACCCGATGCGGGGAACGAGACGACGCAGAAAAGATGAACCTGATGACGCAGTCATCGCGACCTCCGGTGATGTGCAGGTCGCGCGGCTGCCTGCCAGTTACGATTATACGTGTGAAACCTTATGGGGGCAACAACGTATCATGGGGTGTACAACGCCTTTGTGCTGTGCTAGAATGAGTGCGCGACACGCGTGCTTCCGCCTGGACAGCAAAGGTGCGCCCGTCGGTAATGAAAGTAAGCGACTTCAAGGAGGCTGGAGACATGTCGATCTTCGTCCGCATCCGTGACATTCTGAGCGCCAATATCAATGCACTGCTCGACAATGCGGAAGACCCTGAAAAGATGGCGAACGAGTACCTGCGCCAGTTGCACAATCAGGAATACGAGGTCAAGACCAACGTGGCTGCTGCAATGGCAGACCTGGCGCGGCTCAACCGCATGGAAGCGCAGTACCTCGCTGAGACCGAAAGCTGGGATCGCAAGGCGGAGGCGGCGTTGCGGGCTGGCGATGAGGCGCTCGCGCGAGCTGCGCTGGCGCGCAAGGTGCAGGCTCAAAAACTGTACGAGCAGTACCGCGATCAGTCCGACGCGCAGGAACAGCAGGTCGAGCAACTGGAGCAGGCGCTGGTGCAGTTGCAGACGCGCGTTGCTGAAGTCCAGGCGAAGCGCGATCTGATCATCGCCAAGAAGAACCGCGCCCAGACCCAGGAGTCGATCCAGCGCACGGTGCGCCAGGCGACGCGCATTTCGGCAATGGACAAACTGGATCAACTTGAGAGTCGGGTTGATGAGCGGCTCGATCAGGCTGAAGCAATGGCAAAACTCGAAGGAGATACGCTCGAGAACAAGTTCCGCAATCTGGAGCGCGAGACCGCCGTTGATGCGGAGCTCGAGGAACTGAAGCGCCGGTTGGGGCAGGGCTGATTGGTTTGCGGGCATGATCAACAACAGGGGGTACGGCGACGCCGTACCCCCTGTTGTGTTTTGGGCACGGCATCGCCGTGGGGGGGGCACGGCATCGCCGTGGGG
>FWWL01005154.1_pt1 | contig 20832 bp, 10 predicted proteins | sample 2228331 | NCBI WGS metagenome assembly FWWL01 (sample SAMEA103939775, study PRJEB20133) | metagenome | reverse complement strand
CGGCAAAACATCGGCAGCGCCAAGGTGGTGAAGGCTAAAGCCTTCACCGAAAAGCGGCGATAAATCGCCGCACTCCATGGAGTGCGGGGCTTTAGCCCCGCTTTCAGTGCGGGACTTCAGTCCGCGGGGAAACGGAATGGACACGCAACGTTGAACGGCGGACGTGACAAGCACGTCCCTCCGGAATATCCCCAAAACGCCGGCCACTACAGGGCGGCCAGCGTTCGTGAACTACTCCCCTGAGTGTGACTGTCTCAATTGGATTGGACAGAGCCACGCCAAAGAAACCGCGATCAGAATGTGAAGATCGCATCCATGGCGAACGTCAACTGGGAATCGCTGGAACCGCCGTCAAACGGCAACCCGGTGGGGCCAGCAGGGCCGTCGTACCAATCCCAGCGGATTTCTGGCCGCACAAGCCAGTTGCCATTGGGACGCCAGTTGAGGCCCCATGTGATTTCGTAAAAATCTCCCGCAAATCCGCGTCCACTCCAGGCGCGAATTCCCGGGATATTGCCTGGTCCGGCGATTCGCACACCGTCATCATCCCGCAGCCATTCCACCCGCATGCCGGCAGACCAGCAGGGATTGATGGTGTAGAGGAAATACTGGTTGAGGCCGTACCACTCGGCGTCCTGGCCGCCGGGAGCCGCCCGGTTTTCTGTGCCGAGGTTGTGAACGAGCACGTACTTGAAGCGCTCCGTCATCTGCCACTGGACGACCAGGCTGTACACAAACCGATCCTGATTGGCTGCGTCGTCCTGCGGACCGGCAGAAACCGCATAGGCAACGCTCAGACGATTATCCTCCGAATGCCACTTGACTCCGCCCATGAAATCCAGGCGATCGTTGTTATCCTCGAACTGCATCCAACCGCGGTGAAAGCCAGCCTGCAGTGAAAGCAGCGAGGTGAGCCGGTAATCAAACAGCATGCCGGTGACCAGTTGGGGTACGGTGTAGCCGTAGGAATACGAGTGGCTGTAAAAGGGATTCATGGGCCCGGGAACGGCTTCATAATCGAGGATTCCCGCAAAGTGTCCCATCTTCATGGAAAGGCGGTTGTAGGCCAGCTCCAGGTAGAACTGGGGCAGCACCATCCCATACGTTTGCAAACCGTTGATGCGGTCTTCCAGACCGTTGTTAATGCCGAATCGCCAGTCGGTGCCGTACATCATGTCCACGTGACCACCCCAGGCCCAGCCACAACCACCGTTATCGGCCGGGCGATCGAAGTACAGCCATAATTGGTTCATTTGATACTCATGGTCCAGATCGTTGGTGGCCACAGGGCCGTTGAACTGGTCCGGCGGCTCCTGGGCGTTGAACGTGATGCCCTGTTCCAGCCAGCCGCCCATGCGAATCCCCAGCCGTTCGAGGAACCACGGTTGAGGGATTGTCCAGCGATCAGGACATGGTCCGGCAACCGCCGATGACTGTTCTGCCAGGGGCGATTCCGGGACCGGCGCCAGAGGGGCAGGTGCTGCCTCTTCCAGTCCCGAAACAACTTGCGCAAAATCCCGTTTCGGCATCCTGTCCGGTTCGGTCAGTGACACGACGGGCTGAAGCTCGGATTCGGACGCGGAACTGGTTGGATCAGTCAAGACAGGCCCTTCGTCATCCGGCCAGCGGGGTGGCCATTCGGGCAACTCCCGAGCCAAAACCACGGGCGCAAGGACCGCTCCCATCACGGCGGTCATCCAGAAAACTCGCACAATGGCCATGGATTCCCTCCCTTTAGACAGGCAACGGCGCACGGGACAGGAAGCCGGCTGGGAGAAATCGCTGTCCTGTGCTGCGGCTTCCTGGCGGGATAACGCACTGAATCTTGTCACTAATGGTTGATCACGCTGAGTGGTTGGGTCGACCACCCCGACGATTCAAAGAACGCCTTCCCTTACTAGCTGTCGGCAAAATACCGGTCGTCGCGTTTTTGTGTCTTCTGCGGAACGTGCCAAAAATACGTGTCATTCTGAAGGTGCGGTTCTGGTGGTGCCGACTGGGTAAAATAAACCGTCAGAGCTTCCGTGCGCCGCCACATTACCCGTCGTGCAGCTCATGGATCCGGAGCATCCTCCGCGTGTCTTTTCTTAGCCGTCACAGTTTGGTACGCTGCTAAAGCTTTCTCGATTGTGCAACGTGGTCCTTCGCGGTTCTTCGTCCATTGAGAAGGAGACACAGGATGGTGACGTCAAACGGCGGAAGATTTTTGCTCTGGGCAGGTTTTGTCGGTGTGATGGCGTGCGGACTGCGCACGCAGGGGGCAGACAATCAGAATTGGCAGGTCATTCATCCGGCCGATAACGGCGCTGTTCTGGAGAACCCTGGAATGGGTTGGGTCCTCCACTATTACGACAATGTCCCCGCAAACTACGGCTCGCGGTTGGAACCGTCGGATACCGTGGACGAATTTCCCGGCCTTACCGTGGTCTATCTCCGCATCCCGTGGTCCTACCTGGAACCTGCCGAAGGTCAGTACTGCTGGTCGGTCCTTGATACCCCCGCTCAACGCTGGATTTCCCGAGGTAAGAAAATCGCCCTGCGGATCAGTTGTTCTGAATCCTGGACGCGTTACGCAACACCCGAATGGGTCGAGAAAGCCGGGGCCAAAGGGTACAACTTTCGTGTAGGGCAGGGAGTTACCGAAAATGGACCGTTCTGGGAACCGGACTACAACGACCCTGTGTTCCTGGAAAAACTCGACCATTTTTTGGCGGCCCTGGCCGCCCGCTATGACGGCAATCCCGAGGTCGCGTTCATCGATGTTGGCTCGTTTGGAGTCTGGGGGGAAGGGCATACCTTTAGCAGCACGCGGATCAAATATCCGGCTGAAACCGTCATCCGTCATATTGACCTGTACCGCAGACATTTCAAGCACACGCTGCTGGCCGCCAACGACGATTTTGTCATGACCGAAAACGGCGAACTGGCTATTGCCCATGCCCTGCAGAGCGGTCTGACACTTCGAGATGACAGCATTCTTGTGCAAAAACGCCCCAACAGTTATTTCCATGCTGAGATGGCCCAGGATTTCTGGCCGCGATGGCCCGTCATTTTGGAGTCCGAGCACTATGGCCCATCACGTGATCGTGGGGCGTGGGAGGACGGCACGCTCTACCTCCGCGCCATGCTGGAGTATCATGCGAGTTACGTTTCCATTCACTGGTGGCCGCACGAATTCCTGCAGGAGAACAGAACCCTCGTCGATCGCATGAATCGCTACCTGGGTTACCGGCTTGTGCCCACGGAGGTGCGTTTACCCCAGACGGCCACCGTCGGGAAACCGCTGACCTGGAGCGTCACATTTGAGAACCGTGGCGTTGCGCCCTGCTATTGCGGAGGTTTCCCCGCCCTGACCCTCAAGGACGCCCAGGGCGGCATCGTGGCCGTGCTTGTCAACATGCAGGCAAATGTCAGGGATCTTAAAGTGCGGGATGTGGCCATCAAAGGTCCCAAGGCGGAAGGAGACCCGGAGGCTGATCTGGGCCCGCCCATCCCGACCACCTGGGAAACCGCGAGTTGTCTGCCGTTTCAGCTTCGGCCGGGCCGCTATCGCGTGTTTCTTTCGGTGGGAACCATGACGGGGACTCCGCAGATCGCGATGCCCCTCGATGGAGACGACGGCCAGCGCCGCTATTTCCTGGCTGAGGTGGAAATCACTTCCGATCCGGAGCGATCAAAGGGAAAATAAGTTTTTTCCCAATTACGTCCAAGACGGGTAAGCAAGGGTTTCAACCGACGCTGCAAACGAGGAACCATGGACGAAGGCCGATTGCGGGATCTCATTTGGGCCCCCTGGCGCATGGCATACATCGAGGGGTGTGATCGACCGGCGGAGCGGTCGATTCCCCCCGAGCGATTACTCCCGGATGCCGACCCCGGCTGTTTTCTGTGCCAGGCCGTGGCCGATCCGGACAGCCCGGAACGCTACGTCGTGTATCGAGACGATCGGACGGTGGTGGTGCTGAACCGCTATCCCTACAACAATGGCCATCTTTTGGTTGCACCGCTGCGGCACGTGGGACATCCCTCCCAGTTGAGCACCGAGGAACACACGGCCCTGATGCTCACGTTGACCCGCATGATCCAGCTTCTGGAGAGCGTCATGCAACCGGAGGGGTTCAATGTGGGGCTCAATTTGGGTCGGGTGGCGGGAGCGGGCCTGCCGGGCCATCTTCACTGGCATGTGGTCCCCCGTTGGAACGGCGACACTAACTTCATGCCCGTGCTAGCGAATGTGAAAGTCATCCCTCAATCACTGGAAGCATTGTGGGAGTTGCTCCGCCAGAAACTAGCCCAGCCGCCACAGGCGACGCCGTCACAGTAAAAAATGCCGGGGTAGAAGGGAATGACTGTATTGGTGCCCCACGGTGTGAGACATGACAGTCCCATCGTCCGGGTGGAACTGGCCCCTCCAGAGGACTTAGACCTTCCAGCCCTTTGGAGGGAGACCTTTCACAGCGTCCGGTGAACCGTAGGGGGCACGCTTGTCGTGGCCGGGCCAACGGAAAGCGTCTTTCCGTTGCACGGATTGCGGGATCGGGTTCCACCCCAACCGGTACTCCGTTTCCATCCGGACCGGCGCCAAGGCTGGTGAAGGCTAAAGCCTTCACCGAAAAGCGGCGATAAATCGCCGCACTCCATAAATCGCCGCACCGTATGGAGTGCGGGGCTTTAGCCCCGCTTTCCGCGTGGGACTTCAGTCCCCGGTGAAAGGCAATGGATGATCGAACGTTGTACGGCGGACCTGACGAGCAGGTCCCTCCGAAGAAAAACGGACGTGACAAACACGTCCCTCCGGAAAAGGGCCCTCCGACGTTGTAGGGGCAATTCATGAATTGCCCCTACCGATGAACAGCTTTCGTGGTCCCGGCAAAACGCGGGAAAACTCCAACCGACGTGACAAGTACCTCCTACCAAAGACCTGTGGCGCGGTTGGAGCCGGGTGCTCCAGCAGAACCGGACCCTCCAACCCTTTGGGGAAATCCCTTCCACGCCCTCGTCGAACTGGGCAGGCTGTCATTGGATTCTGGTGGAGGACCCGATCCCGGATTAAAGGCGATGCCCACACCCCCAGCGCCTTTCTCGTACCCCGGGATCGTTCCTCAAACGTCCTTCCAAAAGCCGGGGTAAGGCAATCCGTTGTGGGATTGAGTAGCCGAATATCGTAGGCTACAATCATTAATAGCGCCCCACGGTGGCCCTCGATAAACCGATTCTTCCATCTCCAACCGAAATCCTCCCCCATGTTGGTTCGCCTTCATGTCATCCGCGGCAAGGCCAACAAAGACAGCGTGGCCATCACACTCCCGGCAGTCATTGGGCGAAGTCGCGAGGCGGATCTCACCATCATCCACCCGATGATCAGCCGTCGGCACTGCGAATTGTTTGAGGACGGCGGACTGGTGAAGATCCGGGATCTTGGCTCGCTCAACGGAACATACGTGGCCGGAGAACAAATCCAGGAAACATTTCTTCCTCCGGGGGCAGTCTTCAGTCTGGGGCCCCTTACGTTCCGGGTGGAGTACGATACCTCTCCTAAAGCCGTTTGTCACGAGCCCTCGGTGGTGTCCGGCGAAAGTGCCTCGAAGACGCCCTCAGACATTGTTGTTGCCCACGATCCAGCCTCTGCAGAAAAACCGGTGCCCGGTGAAGGATCAGCCCGACCCAGCCCCGCGGAACCCGCCACCGAACCGGATCCTTTTTTGAGCTCGCCTCCGACCACTGGGGCACCCAACGATCGCCAGAATACGCCGCCTGGTATCGCTCCGGCTGACGGTGCTCTGCCTGATTTCGGCGCCTGGCAAACCGGGGGAGAATCCTCTCCGGCCCCGCCGGCAGAAAAGGGACCTGAAGAGAATCGCCATTCATCCCATCCTGCGGAACAGTCCCGCCCTCCCGAGTCGGCAGCGGACGATCCATGGGCAGATCGGCCTCCGCCGTTTACCACCGTGATTTCACGCAGCGATACGGAGCCGCTTGCGCCAATCGTTCTCAACGGGAACGACGAAAATCACCTGGGCAAATCCCCGGCCAATGAGAAAGGCCGTCCCGCTTCGGCAGAAAGCGCGTCAGAGCCTTCTCAGGCACGCAAGACGGCCAAATCACGGACGGGATGGTGGCCATTCAGGCGATGAAAAGTCCCTTGCAGGAACAGGGGGCAGCAGAGAGGGGCGCCCAGCCCGAAAAAAGACAGTTTTCGGCAACTATTCTTACCTATTGTTCCAGTCCGCGGAAGAACAACTGGACGGGCGGTCGGACCATCTCGCGGTATCTTGCCCGATAAACCTCGGCAAGCTGGAGGAGGATCTCAATGACCAGGAGGTCCGCGCGGGTGATGACGTGGCGTGTGCTGCGGGAGCCCAATCCCTTCAGCAGGTCGGCCGTCACATAGAGATGGAGCTGCATCACTTCGCGTGCTGAAAGTCCGGCCGTGGCAAAGACCTCCGCCAGGTGCCGGAGTTCGCTGCCGAGATGCCCGCTCCCCATGATCACATAAGCCCGCAGAAGTTCCCGGTAGTGGACAATGAGCGTGTGGGGGACCTGTGGCGGATCGTCTTCTGTTGGCGGGGTAATGGGGGGAGACAACCCGTCGAGTGAGTGGCGCGACCGTCGGGACAGCTTGTCCAGCTCCCGAAGAACGGCTTTCTGATGCTGGAGGATGCGGAATGCCTCTTCACGTTCCCGCTGGACTCGCTGCCGTTCAGCCTGGACAAACCGGCGATTCTGGCGAAGCAACTGGCAGCGCTGGACAGCACGAACGGTGGTCCAGATGAGGGCCTGCGTGGTGGCCGTGCTCACGCACAGATAGCCGTCCGCCCCGGCTTCATAGCACGTCACAGCGAGTTCTTGTTCGCTTGGTCGCCCCAGAACGATGAGCGGGTCGTCTGTGCCGCCCGTGCGGTAACCAGCGACGAGTTCGATCGCATCCAACTCCGGTGGTGCATGCGCGATGAAAACGGCCTCGAAGACTTCGTCGCGCAGTCGGGCAAGGCCCGAGACGCTTCCCGTCGCTTCATGGATTTCAATTTCCACGGGGGCTTCGCCGGCCAGGCCTTCCACCAGCCAGCCGCCGGTCCGCTGGCGGTCGCAGATGTAAAGGACTCTCCACTGGAGGGGAACCCCCTGCCAGGAAGGTCCTTTACTGACGTCACTGGGTTTAAGGCCGGCACCCATCGATCTTCGCCACACCCATCAGTCCAATGTTCTTTTTACCCCCTCGTTGTTTGAGGCCACCGGAGGGTAGAGACTTCCCGCGGTTTTGGGACGGTAGCCAAATGGGCGTGACCCGTCAAGAGGAATTTCTGAGCGTCCCATGGAGTGCGGGGCTTTAGCCCCGCTTTCGGCGAGGGACTTCAGTCCCCGTCGGAACGCAATAGATGATCAAACGTTAATCGCCGGACGTGACAAGCACGTCCCTCCGAGAAAAGCGGACGTGACAGGCACGTCCCTCCGAAGGGTTGGAGGGGCACGCTTGTCGTGCCCGGGGAAAGGCCATGGATAATCGAATCTTGCGTGGCGGACCTGACGAGCAGGTCCCTCCGGAAAAAATCCCACCGACGTCGTAGGGGCAATTCATGAATTGCCCCTACCAGTGGGATTTCGTGGTCGGGGCGGAGGATCGGGTTCCACCGCGACCGGCGAACCCGATTGCATCCGGATCAACGCCAAGGTGGTGAAGGCTAAAGCCTTCACCGAAAAGCGGCGATGAATCGCCGCACTCCATATGGAGTGCGGGGCTTTAGCCCCGCTTTCGGCGAGGGACTTCAGTCCCCGCCGAAACGGAACGGACGATCCAACGTTGAGAAGCGGACCCGACAAGCGGGTCCCTCCGAAGGATCGGAGGGGCACGCTTGTCGTGCCCGGGGAAAAAGAATGGATTATCGATCGGTGTGCGGCGGACGTGACAAGCACGTCCCTCCGAGAGGCGGACGTGACGACCACGTCCCTCCGAGACTGAGCGCTCTGCGCCATCGCTTGGCCATCGGTTAATATTTTGTTAACGGCTTGACTTCGTTGGGCGGCCGATGAAAATGAAGCGCTCGCTGTCCGCAAGACTGGTGTTTCTGCGAACGGCGAAGGCGACACACAGAATCATCGCGTGCCACCGTCCAGGCGAACGCTTCTTCGGCGATTCGAGAGACCCGAAAAAACACGAATCCCCGAAGAAAAGGAACGAACCCCTCGGTGAAATGAACGCTTCTTAAGGAGCCTGCCATGCAATTGGTGCTTGGTTTTGCAAAGCGTTTAGCCGTCGCTGCCGTTGTGGTGTGGTGTTGTTCTTACTCTGCCAATGTGTCAGCAGAGGAGGCCGCGCCTTCTGCAGTTCGGGCGAAAAACGTCATCATCATGGTGGCCGATGGAGCCGGTTTCAACACCTGGCGGGCGACCAGCATGTATCGGGGCCAGTTGGGAAACGAAATCTATGACAAGCCCGGGTGGATTCAACTGGCCGTCACCACCTATCCCCTGACCACCAGCACGAAACCCGAAGGCAAGGAGAAGCAGAATGAGAACCTCGTGTACTCCCCGCAAAAGGCGTGGGATCCCAACAAGGGTTATGCCTGGCTGAAAAGCTCGGCCACGGATTCGGCGGCGGCAGCCACCGCCATGGCGACGGGCATCAAAACCTACAACAACGCCATCAATTGGGACGATCTCGATCGGCCATTAACGGGCAAAACGCTGCCCGAGATCGCCCACGAGTTGGGTAAGTCGGCGGGGGTCGTCACATCGGTCCAGTGGTCCCACGCCACCCCTGCCGGATTTGGTGGGGCCCATAATCGGGAGCGCGATCACTACGCCGAGATCGCCCGGGAAATGCTGGCGGCTCCCTATCTCCAGGTCATCATGGGGGCAGGCCATCCGGAATACGATAATAACGGCCGTCGAAAGTCCGGTGAACCCACAGATAAAGACTGCCGTTACGTGGGCGGACTGGCTGAGTGGCTGTCGCTTACAGAAGGCAAGCATCCCGGGGGATGGACGCTCATTCAAACCAAGGAGCAGTTCGAAAAACTGACCCAGGGATCTACTCCTGCCAAGGTTGTGGGGACAGCCCAGGTGGCCACGACTCTTCAACAGGCTCGGGGAGGTCTCCTGGGAATCTTGGTTCGTAACGAGCCGTTCGCCACTCCCTTCAACGATAACGTGCCGACCCTGGCCACGATGGCCGTGGGAGCCATCAATGTCCTCGATAACAACCCGCAGGGATTTTACCTGATGATCGAAGGTGGGGCGGTGGACTGGGCCAACCATGCCAATCAGCTTCATCGGATGATCGAAGAACAGAGCGACTTCCTGGCCGCTGTGGAAGCAGTTGTCGACTGGATCGAGAAAAACAGTTCCTGGGATGAGACACTGCTGATTCTGACGGCGGATCACGAATGTGGGCTGCTCTGGGGACCCAATTCCGACAAGACGCCGTTTGATCCTGTCCGCGACCAGGGTCCTGGTAAGATGCCGGCCGCGCGGTACAACTCGACCGGCCATACCAATTCGCTGGTGCCTCTTTATGCCCGTGGTGCGGGTGCCGATCTGTTCCGGAAACTCATCCGCGGCAAAGATCCGCGGGCTGCCGAAGCGTGGGGCATCTCGGGCGAATTCGTGGACAACACGGACATTTTCCGCGTGAGTCGGGCGGTCCTGACCGGCCAGAATCTCGCCCCGTGACATGGTTTTCCGCTTCGCTTCTGTGGCCTCTCGGGAGATGCTGAGATGAAGTGGACACGCCGTCGATTCCTGCAAGCGGCTGGTTTCATGGCGGGCGGCGTTGCGAGCGGTGTGGGCCGATGGAGGGTGCCTGCCGGCTCGCTGGCGGGAGTATCCGTTCCACCTGATGTTGAGAAGATCCCCATCGTGGACACCCACCAGCATCTGTGGGATCTGTCGCGACTTCGTCTCCCGTGGCTGGCCGGGGACAGCCGGCTCAACCGCGATTATCTGCTCCGCGACTATCTGCAGGCCGTGGCCGGGCTGCCCGTCGTGAAAGCCGTGTATATGGAGGTGGCCGTTGTCGATGAAGACGTTGTAAAAGAAGCGGAGTGGATCATCGACATCTGTCACAGGGGCGAAGGTCCGACTGTGGCCGCTGTCATCGGGGGCCGCCCTGCCAGCGAGGAGTTTCCCGCCTATCTTGCCCGGTTCCGTGGCAACCCGGTTGTCAAGGGAGTGCGATGGATTCCGCCCGCGAGCAAACTCGGCCACAAGCTGTACTTCAGTCCTCAGATGCGTGCGAATTTACGGCTTCTGGGGGAGTGGGGAATGCGTTTCGACATCTGCATTCCGCCTGACTGGCTGGCCGATGCCGTGGAAATTGTGGACGCCTGCCCGGAAACCCGGTTCGTCCTCGACCACTGTGGCAACGCCGACCCCCAGCAGTTTGGGCGATGGGGCAAAGAACGGGGCGAAGAAGCGGTTCAGTATGTGGAACGATGGAAACGCGGGATCGACGCCCTGGCCGCCCGGCAGAACGTGGTGTGCAAAATCTCCGGGATTATCGCCCGCGTCAAACCGGACGACTGGGGCCCTGAAGACCTGGCTCCCATTGTGAACCACTGTCTGGCGGCGTTCGGTCCTGACCGCGTCATGTTTGCGGGGGATTGGCCGGTCTGCACGAAGGGGGCCTCGCTGCGCGAATGGATTTTGGCCCTTCACCAGGTTGTGGCCGATCGTCCGTTGGAAGAGCGGCGGAAGCTCTTCCACGACAATGCCGTCCGCTTCTACCAGTTAGGCTGATGCGGTCTCAGAACGCCTGGGATGCTTCCACGCCTTTGCGGTTTTGGCGGTACATTCGTTGCAGGTTTTCGATCTGCTGCTGCTGGAAGAGTTGATTGCTTTCTCGAAGCCCTCGCAGCAGTTCGTCTTCCGGTCGACGGCGTGGCAGTTCGCCCGGTTTGCCTGCCGCTCCCGGGACCGGCGCTCCCTGGGGAGCCTGGGCGGCTGGGAGAGCCTCCGGCAGAAGTTCGACTTTTCCGCGGTAGAAGGCATACTTGTCACCCTGGTAGCGGGCAATCACTGTGACCGTTCCGCGGATGCCGTCGGCCACAAACACGCCACGTAAATCGGTTTCGCCGGAGACGAAGTCCCCGTTGCGGCTGCCGATGACTTTCACTTCCACACCTTTCACGAAGTTGCCGGAACTATCCTTGATGGTCACCCGCACACGACCGGAGCTGGGATCTTCCTGGACTTCCAGGGTCAGCGGAGAGACGACAACCATCCCGCTGGTGTAGAGGGACTCGCCACGGCAGACGACCAAATAGGCCCCCTCTTTCTGGAAGGGCAACTTCAATGCCAGCTCCCGATCGCGGTAGTCCCGGCCGTCACCGAGTGCAAGCGTTTCTTCGTACTCCGGTCGGATGCCCGCCAGATTGATTTCCGTGATCCCGGCGAGATCTCGTTTGAGCAAAGCGAATTTGAACAGGTCCACGCGGTACGCCCGCACTTCACACGTGGCCAGATTGCGGAAATGAAGGGGTACTGTGACCGGTTGGCCGGGTGGGATGGTGGTCACCTCGGGAATCTCGATGGCCTTGCGGGTGAAGTACTCGATGGCCTCTCTGGCATCCGAGAATCGCTGGGCAACCATGCCGTAGTACTGGATGGCCTGGACGGGTTGTCCGAGGCTGTGGTAGATCTGCCCGAGGATGTAGAGCGCCTGCCACTTGTTGGGGCTTTCCACGGTTCGGCCGGTGACGGGATCCGTTCGCATCGTTTCGGCGACCTTCTTGCACATTTCGATAGCCTGCTGATATTGCCCCATCGCGTACTGGCAATAGCCGATCATGTACCAGAAGCTGTCCACGAGAGGACTCTTGGGGTAGCGCTGGGCGTATCGGGCGGCAGAAGCGGCGGCCTGTTCGTAGAAACGCCCGTCCAGAAGGGCATTGGCTGCGGCAAAGGCCGCCTGATCGGCCGCCGGATCCTCCGGGAATGCCGTCAAGAAGCGGTCAAGCATTTCCCACGCCAGATGGATCAGGTGGATGCGGTTGATCCGCGCCTTGCGGAGCCGAGGATCGTCTTCCCCTGACTTGGCGTAAATCCGCTGAGCCAGGGCATACCGAGCGGCCGCCGTGTACGGTTCGGGCGGATATTCCGCAAGGAGCCGGTTCATCACCTCCACGCTGCGGAGAAACTCCTTCTGATCATCGAGGAACCCCGCCACATTGCTGTCGGCGACAAACCGGCTTTCCAGGGTGGCGCGGAAGATGAGAAAACTTCGCTCATATTCACCCATCCGCTCGTAACAGGCGGCGATTTTGAGAATTTTATCGAACGGGATTTCGAAATCCGGCCATTTGACTTTGAGGATTTCGAAATACTGAACCACCTCGTGCGGCTTGTCGAGTTGCAGGGAGATGTCCACCATCATCGCAGCCAGTTCTTTGAGGACCTCGTCCCGCACCCGCCAATTTGGACTCGTCAGGAGCTGACCAAGATACTTTTCCGCCTCCTGCCAGTTCTGTTTGCCGAAGGCCATCTTCCCCAGTTCGTACATTTCCTGGGGCGACAGGACGTACTGATCCTTGCTGGGACTTCCCGGTGGAAGGACTTCGAGCTTCATGTTTCCTTCGGAAGATCGCCCGGGACGAATGACCCCGTAACTTGCGGGATCATCGGCGTCCCGCACAACCACGGCGTCGAGGTCGTATTTGCCCGGCACCAATCCCACGATGCGGAAACTGAACGAGACGCCGACCGCAGGATCCCGCCGATCGACGTAGAAGACGACTTCTCCCGGCCGGATTTCATAACGTTCGGATGTTGTCTGGATGGACTGCGGCACCACGGCCGCCCCGCCGGGGATTGGTACGCTGACGATGAGCTGGGTGATCTGATTGCTCTTTTGATCCCAACCGGGGAAGACATCCACCGATACAATCGCCTGCTTGCCTACGGGAAGCTGACTGACGGTATTCACGGGCATCGACCAGCCTGGTTTGGGGATCACCGGTGCAACCCCTGCCGGAATCTCACGTCCCTCCACCTCCAGCGGTGCTGCCCGGAGTATGTAACGGTAGGGGGTTTCCCGCGCCTGGGCCATGGGGACGAAGTGGCTGGCGAGGCACTGGTAGGTGTAACGGGCTCGTCCTTCCACACGAAACTGAATCCGCTGTTTTCCTTTTGCGAGAAATTTTGGCGGAACCAGCACCGACTGCGTCGCCGACTGCGGATCGAGGGAAAGGCTGGCTACCTGAAAATCGTTGACGAACACCGTGATCCGGCAGCTTTCATTCTGAAATCCCTGGTTGGCGAACCACTGGGTGAGGGCGAAGGCGGCCGGGCCGGTGGCCCGATCGGGAATCCATCGGTTTCCCACACGGTGCGCCATCAGCCAATCGATCTGCCGCGGCAATTCAGGGGATTGGGGTAGAACGGCTTCCAGAGCGAGGGCGTACAACGCGTGGGCCTCGGCCGGGGAAAGAGTCCCCCAGGCAACCCGATCCTGCGGTTTCCCTTCAGCCAGGACGGCAGGGTCAATCAAGTGGAGCACTTCCTCCGCCATTGGCTTTCGATCCATGGCAGCCAGGGCCAACGTCAGGTACAGTTTGCCTTCCAGGGAGAGATTCTGTCTTTCCCGATGGAGCCGGTTGAGGAGAGCAAAATCGGCCTGTTTTTGCTGGGCCAGCGCATGGACGAGGACCGCGCGGATTTCGTTATCCTCGGCCGGTGCGCGGGTGATGGCCTGGTTGAGAAAGGCGGTCGCACGATCCATGGTGGGTTGGGCAACTCCGTAGCCTGCCGCACGCGCCAGGCACAGGGCCCAGAAAGCCCGAGCAGACGTCCGCGGATCGGAAGCCACTTTTCTTCGGGCTCGTTCTTCAGGCAGCAGACACCCAATCCAGGCCCATCCACCGTCCTCCTGCTGGCTGGCCACCAACCCGGCGATGGCGGAACGGATCCGCGCATCGATGACCGGCATCATGGAAACGTCCTGCGGAGCCACTTTGCGGAGATAATCCTGGACCACCACCGCCGTCATCAATTCCGCCACCAGCTTTTCCGCAGGAGATGAGGTTTCGATGAGTGCCAATCTCATCTGTTGGGGTGAACCCGTCACAAGGTCGAGCAGGCTTCGCTCGATGCTCGGTCCAACAAGGATTTCCATCAACCAGGGCGAACTTTCCGGGATATCCGGCAATTCCAGCCAGGTGGTGGTGTCCCCAGTTGCCGACCCACCGCTTGTCAGATACTCCATCACGCCCTGCGGTCGCAGCGGGATGGACTGGGTGGTGCTGTCCAGCACCTCTTGGGATGTCGGGTCGAGGACTGCCAGATGGAATTCCACACTCTGCCGCAGGAGTTCTTCCACCTGCTCGGGTTTCTCGGCCGCCTTGAGGGCTTCGTACCATTCGGCGGGCATCGCTACTGGTACGGTGAACGTCACCGATGCAGGACCCTTTCGCTGGAAGGTGACCGGCCGCGTATCGGTGGTGCGACGGGTACCGACGACCCGCGTCAACTGGACTTCCACGGTGCCTGAGTCAAAACGGCCGTTGTGGAGCACGACGGGAATCTCGGCTGTATCACCCAGCCGCAACACCCCGGGCCATTTGATCTCGGTGAAGAAATCCTTCTTAGCCTGGATGGTGATATCGTCTTCACCCACCAGGGTATCGACGGTGATCCCCTGGGCGATGAGTCGCCATGTGGTGGCCCGATCGGGAAGGGGAATCGTGAGCGTGGCTTTGCCGTCCGGCCCCGTTTCTACGGCAGGGTCCCAGAAAGCTGTTTCTGCGGCGGACGACAGCGGATAAAGCAGCGATCCTTCCTTGTTGAGCCGCTCGGCGAGTGCCGCCAGATCAACCTTCCGCAATTGCGAGGGGCCCAGCCATTGCAGTCGTCCTCGGGCATCCAGGACCAGGAATTCTTGTGTCGAAGCGGCGCTGACTTGCTGGAGATTGCCCTGCGTAGGAGTGAGGAATCGGCCCGCCATTCCGGCTCTTTCTTCCACCACGCCCGCAAAGAATTTATCCATCGCCTGCTTCAGTTGCCGCTCGCCTGCCGCGTTGGCAGCGGCAGATTTCTCCATCCTTCCTTCAATCTTCTGTTCTGCCTGAGCCAACTCGCCGTTTGTTGGCCTACCGCGGCGGGCGCGGGTATCGGCCTTCTTGGCCATTTCGACCTCGGCCAGCGGCTCGTTTGCGGTTCTCCCCAATGCCTCCGCTTCCGGGATGGCTGATTGCTCCGCCAGCTCCGCCGCATCCCTTGGGACTCCAGCGAAGCCGCCTAGCGGACCGCCCGCGGGCCCCAGGGCCAGTCGCGTGGCCGCCTCATCCGCTTCGAGCTGTTCCCGTTCTTCTTCAGCAAGCAAGAGTCTGTCGATGGGACGGGTGATTGGCTGATAACGGAACTCAATCGTGCTGAGCGTCCGAAATGCCCCCTCACGCATCTCGCCGCGGAACCATTCCACCAGCGACGGCCCACGGCCGAAACGCTCCAGCAGAAGCGATTCCACCAGGGCCACACTGATCTGAGCAGGGATCGGTCGTCCCTGGGCATCGCTGGTGGTCAGTGTGACTTCCAACTCGTCGCCGGGGCTGGGTGTTTGCTTTGCGGGTTGGCCCTTGATCTTCCATTCCACCTTCACCCGCAGGTCGCGCTCGACGTCAAATCCGCTCACGGCTTCGAAAAACCGTCGTGGTGGAGGCGTCACATCGGCCACCGCGTCATCCGAGTCACCCGATGGTCCTCCCACGAGAGCGCGATCATCCCGGATATCGCGCATGACGGCCACGCTCAAATCAAATCGTGGCGCCATTTCAGCCGAAATTGGAATTTCCAGTTCGTTGTCACCCGTCTTCAAAGGCACGAGCCGATGCCCCAGAATGTGCGCCCCCTGGAAACACACGACTCCCAGGGTTGGTTGGTCTTTCCAGTGGATCCGCACGCGGGCCGTATCGCCCACGCGGAACGTGTGCTGATCGGCGAGAATGTGCAGGCGGTCGGCGTCTTTCTCGTCGGAAACTTTGACCGCAATTTCTCGCCAGATGGGATGCCCGAAGCGGTCGGTGCCTTCTGCCCGCAAGATGTACAGGCCCCCTTCTTCCAGCCGCACGACAACCCGTGCCGTTCCATCGGACGCGGTCTCGACGGGCGTTTCGCTGACCGTCACGGTTCCCTGGACACGGCCTGCGCGGGTGCGACGCATCGCTTTCAGAAGGAGCTTTTCGGCGGTTGGTTTCCCGGCCGCATCTTTTGTCTCCACACGAACCTCGAAGCTTTCGCCGGGCAGATAGACCTCGCGCGGTGTGCTGAGATGGATCGAAAATCCCTGGACGGCCAGGACAAAATTGACACCGGTGGTGAGATTCCGCCGCGGCAACACGACCTCGAAGGGAAGGACCTGCGCCTCCGAATAATCCCGCGTGTCGAGGCTGAATCGCACCTCGCCCTTTTCGTCTGTGATCGCTGTTTGGACAGGCTCGCCGGCCAGCCGATAGCGGACCTCTTCCCGACCCAGCGGCGTCCCAAAACTGAACGCCACGCGAATTGTTCCCTCAATCTTTTCGCCCCGATAGTACACCTGCCGTGGCGTGTCGATGGTGATTTGCACCGGATCAACCTCGAACGAGGCCACCTGAAAACCACCCTGGAAAACATGTCCTTCTCCATCGTCGGCCACCACCCGATACTGGCCGAGCGGTGCTCCCTCGGGCAGGAGAAACTGGTCGTGCAGGCAGCCGTAGGAATCAAGCGTGACATCGATCGCGTGCAGGGAGCGATTGGCGGAATCCAGGACCTGAAGGTGGAACTTGCGTGCGACGGGGGCAATCAGCCGGTCTGCAGCTCCTTTGGGGCGATCGGCTTGGCTCTGACCTGGCGCGTCCGCGGCTTCTGGGGACGCTTCTTGCACACTGGCCAGCCGGATAATACCTCGCACATTGACAACCTGCCCGGGACGGTAAATCGGGCGATCCGTGTAGATCAGCCCGCGGTCCGTTAATCCGCGTGCAGGTGCAAGCCCATCGAGGCTCAACTCGTTGGAGGCGACATGCCCGTCTGCGATCGCCAGAACGCTCACATCCTGAGAAGGATGGCCTGGCAGCCGTCCCAGATAGATTCCTTCTTCGTTGGTCTGCACTTCCTGGAGTTGCCCGTCACCCGCGGCAACAAGCAGGCGGACCCCCGCCCAGGGCTTGGTTTCTCGCATATTCTCAGCGAACACGAACAGTTCGTCGCGGGACGATTTGACGATGAGATCCAGATCACTCTGGAGCAGCAGGGTGGTGACCTCCAGCGTCTGACTGCTGATGTTGACGGCGGCCACCCCGGCTTTATCACCTCCGGGCAAGGCCACGGGTATGAACGTTTCCAGCTCGACATACGGCTTGTAATTGGGAATTGTGACTTCGCGCTTCTCGTCAGGATCGATGAGGGCCAAATCCAGGTGCTCAACTCCCTGCAAGCTGCGGTATTTGCGGAAATAGGCCTCCGGATCCAGCCGATAGATGGCAACGGTCACTTTTTCGATGTTGCGGGTGACAAGCCGGACCTTCGGCGTTTCATCGGACCGATAGACCCGCACGGTCTCCGCCACCAATGTCCGCGCCGTCAGCCTGGCAATGGCGTTTTCGGCGGCAGGTGCCATGGGTCCGGTCACTTTGCGGTAATATTCGAGCGCCTTTTCGGCGTCGAGGAGTTTTTCTTCGTACACTTGAGCGATGGCGTAGATCGCGTTTTGGCCCCATGTGTTTTCGGGATACTTGTCCGCCAGTTGCTGCCAGCGGCGAATGGCTTCCTCGTAGTTCTTCTGTCTGAGGGCAATCGTCCCCAACGTAAAGAGAATCTGCGGTGCCCGATTGTCGAGCGGATGCGCCGCCAGAAATTTGTGGAAAGCCGCTTCGGCCTCGGGATACTTTTCCGCCACGTACAGACTCACTGCCTCCTGATATTCGGCGTCAATGATCAGTGTTTGGGCCTCACTCCACCGGGGGTGTGTGGGAAATTGTTCAACAAACGTTCGCCAACGTTCGATCGCTTTGCCGAAACGCTGCTGGCGGAGATACACCGTTCCCAAAAGAAAGATCGCCTCCGCCCGCTCGGGGCTTTTCTCGGCTCGGGGATCGGCCAGGAATTCCATGAGGACTTTTTCCGCCTCGTCCCAGTGGTGGAGGTGCGCGTATCCCTGCGCCATTTGCAGATAGGCGGCTGGCACCCGCCTGTCCTTGGGAAAGCGCTCCAGAAACTGTCTCAGATAGTTGACGCCCTGGCTAAGGTCCTCATCCGTGTTTGGTGATGGCATGTCCCGGGTTTCGGCCAGACGAAACGCCGCCGTGGCGACTTCCTCATCGGGTTGATCGCCAAACTTGCTGAGTAAATCCTCCCAGACCCGGCGGGCCTCTACGCTGCTATTCATCGCCAGCAGGACTTCGCCCAAATAGAGTCGCGCCTGGATCTCGCGCACATCACCGGGAAATCGCTGGAGAAAGTCGCGATAAGCCGTCGCCGCCTGCGGCCACTCCGACGCCAGATGGTGGCACCGGGCAATCTGAAAGGCAATCCGCGTCTGGAGAGACGGGCTGGGATTCACCTCCAGCGCCTTGGTGTAAAACTCCCGTGCTTTGTTATAGTCCGGTTTTTCTTCCAACGGATTGGTGGGCTGAAAATAGCGGTCGGCAAATTCAATATAGATGGTGGCCAGCTCATCACTTCGCTCCGCGGAAAGGATGCGCTGGGCCTCATCGCGATAGATGGCCTCGGCTGCGGCAAAATCGCCCTTGCGTGCCAAAGCGAGCGCCTGCCCAAAACGAAACCAGTACCGCCACGCACTTTTTGGGAAATCCTTTTCTGCCTGTTGAAAGACCTCCACGGCCGCGTCGTACTGTTGCTGAAGATAGAGTGCCCGACCTTTTAGATACATGAGATAATCTGATTGAGCGGGTTTTTTGGTCAGCTCCTCGTCAATGAGTCGCACCGCCTTATCGTAACGGTGGTCCTGGATCGCTTCGGCGATCTCGCGCGGCACCGCGGGCAGACCGACAAGGTGCTCCAGCCGCATCTGGGGAGATTCCGGAGGTGGGGACTCTGCCCCAAAAAGAATGGTTCCCCCAAGCAGGACCAGCACGCTGAATAGCAGACCGCCGGCGCGACACGAGTTCATCCGCAGCATGGCCGATACTCCCTTCTGGACCTGGCCGAACGTATTTTCTGGAAGAGATGAGCTATTTGCATTAATCAATTATGGCACACGGGTGGGGCAGGCTGGGCCACCCGTCGCCGGTGAATCCTTGGACTCGGTGCCCAACCCGCGGGCGTTTATTTCCGTGCAGAGCGATGACCGCTGCCCCGGCGACACCGAATGACACACCTCTCAAAACGATGGTTTTTCTTGGGGTGCCGGTGATGCGGCCGGCGTCTGCCCCACCACGACATGGCTTAGACGCAAAAAGTTGACCACTCGTTCCCGCAGGTTGCGATGCGGGGAGGGGTTCACGGCCGCAGCGTGTTGGCGGGTTGAACGTTACCCTTCTGCTTTGGGATGAAACGGGACGGACCACCCGGGGGCTTTGCGGACAAATTTCTGCACCCGCTTACCGATTATATCGCAGGCATAAATGTTGCCCTGGGAATCAAGAGCGATCCCGTGGACCCAGTTCAGCTCGCCGGGCTTTTCTTTGCCATCTTCACCCTTGGGGACGGTCCAGAGCTGACGCAATCGACCGCTGGGATCAAATCGCATGAAAAGCTGGTCCTTGGGGGGACAGCTCAGGACTTCGTCGGTTTCCCGCCATTCCATGGGCGAACAGCCGCATATCCAGATCTGGTCATCCGCGGTGATCCAGAAACCCCAGGGTACGAGGAGGTCCTGCCATACGTCGAGCAACTTCCCCGACTGGTCGAAGACCTGCACTCGGGCGTTGTTGCGATCCGCCACGTAGAGTCGGCCTTTGGAATCCACGACGATGGCGTGAGGGAGATTGAACTCTCCCGGCTGCGTGCCCATCTTGCCCCACTCGCCCACATATTGGCCTTCGGCATCGAAGTGGACCACCCGCGCGTTCCCGTAACCGTCCGTCACGAAGACATGGCCTTCCGGTGTGATGGCCATATCAGTGGGCTTATAGAAATGGGTCTTGTCGCAACCGGGTTCGCCGGGTGTTCCCAGGATGCGGAGAATCTTTCCCTTTTGATCAAGCTCATACACCGCATGATTGCCCACATCGCACAACCACACGTGTCCGCGATGGTCGATCTTGATGCTGTGGGCGAGCATGCCTTCCAGGTACTTGCCGAAGACCTCCTCTCCCCAGGTGAAAAGCAATTTTCCCGTTGCCGCGTCATAAACGTGGACAGGGGGAATGGCTCGGGTGTACACCCAGACCCGGTCTTGTTTGTCCACAAACACCGATGGCGTTTGCCCCCATACCAGACTTTCCGGTTTCTGGGGCCAGGCGGGATCGACAAAGTAGCATGTGGAGAGCGTGACCCGCGGATAGGGGACCTGCTGGGCCAGATTGGGGACGTTCTGTTCGCGAGAAGCAGTCTGTTCAGCGGCAGGGGGCGCACCGATTCCGCTCAATAAAATGATCAATCCCAGAGCAGTGGCGGCCTTTCGGACGCAGCGCAACAGGGTAGGGGAACATGTCATGGCACAAGCTCCCTGAAAACCGACTTTTTGTTCCGCGGTCATTTCCAAAGTTGCCGTCATTGTGGTGGAATTGAAAGGAAAAGTAAAGCGCGGGAAGAAGGAACTTATCCCCGTTTTTTGGAAGGATGGCGAGAAGCGATCACCGCCGCGAGCATGGTGGTGTTGGGGTCGTGGGTATGTGCCGCACTCCATATGGAGTGCGGGGCTTTAGCCCCGCTTTCGGCGCGGGACTTCAGTCCCCG
>FWWL01005153.1_pt1 | contig 20837 bp, 18 predicted proteins | sample 2228331 | NCBI WGS metagenome assembly FWWL01 (sample SAMEA103939775, study PRJEB20133) | metagenome | reverse complement strand
ATTCCCTCATGGTAACGACTTTAGTAATATTTGCTACAATTATTATTAAGTATATGACAAATATCTCATTTCTTTCTGTAATCATGAGTCAGATTAATAGTAAGAAATATACCATTGTCTTTTTTGAAATGTTAACAGATGCCATTCTTCCTTTCATAGTAACTTCGTTATTTAGTATGAGGTTATACATCATTTACAATATCGAGCATTCCATACAATTTTGGATTGAAACGGCATTTGTGTTGCTATTTTTTCTATCCTTGCGTTATAGCTTCAAAATGTTTATCACACTTAGAAAAACTTACTTAACTACGATTGAGTCATTGACCTATTTAACAGAAAAGAGACATTTGCAAAACAGTGGACATGCTACAAGAGTGGGGAAAATAGCAAGAAAAATAGCAGAAGAATTAAATCTTTCCCAAGAGGAAATTGACAATATTCATTATTCTGCACTCTTGCATGATATAGGGAAAATCCAGTTAAAGGAAGCGATATTTAGAAAGCGGGGACCTTTAACCTTAGAGGAAGAGAACGATTACCGCCGGCATGTTGAATACGGCGCTGAAATGGTAAGAAACATTACAGGTCTTGATGATACAGTTGAATACATCTACTTCCATCATGAAAGATGGGATGGAAAAGGATTTCCAGAGGGAAGAAAAGGGGAAGAGATTCCTTTAGGAGCACGTATCATTGCTACCGCAAATGAACTAGATTATCTATTTACAAATCAAACAAAGAAATCTCCAGCTACAGAGTTTGAAAAGCTGTCGGACAATAAATTAGATCCTAAACTAGTGAAAATAGCGTTATCATTGCAAGAATCGTTACATGATCTATCCGTACTGGCGGATGAAACAACTACGAAAGAAAAACTACTTGAAGAAATCGTAATTAGTGAAGCAAGGAAGAAAATCTATCAATCTAAATTAGTAGATAAATTCGGTGCTTCATTAATCGTAGCTTATGATGGATTTACGTTCGTAGATGAACAGAATAGGGAAGTTGATGTCCCTTGTGTTGATAACGTTCTTAAGCTGATTGAAATGACCAAAGATAAGCGCTTTGGTGTTCGTGAGCTAATCGAAGACGAAAAGTCAGGGAAAATTTACGATGTTTATTGCTTTCAATCTGATCATGGTATGCAAATTATGTACTTTGATATTACGCACATTCTGGAGTACGAAAAAAATCAGGAAGACCAGGTGAAATCGCTCTATCGGGATGTAATCTATTCTGTAACTGAAGGAAAATTGACGATAATCGATGATAAAGAGTTGAAATGGATTGTACCGCAAGAAACAGTGGTTGAAGTACCTATTTATAAAAAAACGGACGTAAAAGCATGTCGGGAAGCAATCGAGAAACTTATGGCTTCTTATGATCTGTCTGACAAAAAAAGGTTCAACATCTTGCTTTGCGTTTCTGAAGCAGTAACAAATGTAATTAAGCATGCTGGAGAAGGGAAAATGAAAGTTTATTATGTTGAAAATGTATTAACGATTATTGTCGAGGATAAGGGAAGCGGCATTGAATTATCTGACATTCCAAAAACGACTTTACTAAAGGGATATTCTACAAAGGTATCATTAGGACACGGTTTTTCTCTTCTCGTTAATCTAATGGATAATATTAGAATGAATACGGGTCCGAAGGGTACAACAATTGTAATGGAAATACAAATTTAATTAAGTCTTGGAGGGGATAGGGACAATGTTAAATATGATTCATTCGATTGAGGATTCCAAAGCAACTATCAATCTCAGCGGGATATTGGATATTTCATCTATTGATATTTTTGACAGTTATATTGATCATAACTTTGAAGATTTTAGAGAGATTACTCACCTAACAATTGATTTCAGTCATGTTCTTTTCATTGATTCGACAGGAATAGGAGCTATTTTACGAGCCATTTATATGTGCCTTGAACATGGATGTACATTCGGAATTATCGGTTTAAATGACTACTTACAAGAAATCTTTGAAACGATGGGGGTACCTAGAGTAATCGATGCTCTTGGAAGGGGCGCTATAAGTGGCTGAAATATTACTAGGAGACATGAAGGCTTTGCTAAGAGAAATTAAAATGGCTAGAAATATACAGACTCGATTATTAACATCTATTAATCCTACCATATTTAATGGGGAAATTACGGGAATTTCTCTTCCAGCAAGAATGATAAGTGGTGACTACTACGACTTTTATCCAATGGCAGATAATAAAATCCGATTTATTATTGCAGATGTAATGGGGAAAGGTATTCCTGCTGCAATGCTTATGATTCTGACAAGGGGTGCCTTCCGTAGCGCATGCACCACTACGACTGACCCTGCACAAACGTTAATGACGATGAATGATGCGTTATACAGTGACTTGCGAACATTAGGTTGTTTCGTTACCGCATGCTGTGCCGAATGGGATCCGGTCAGTAAAACTCTATCCTATGCAACTGCCGGTCATAGTTCTCCATTATGCATACGATCCGGAAAACCTTTATTTACTGACCTGTCAATAAAAAGCGGTGTATTTTTGGGTGGCCTTCCAAACCAGAAGTATAGTAACCTTTCCATCGAACTAGAGTTAGGAGATTATGTACTATTTTATACAGATGGAATTATCGAAGCTCAAAATAAGCAAGGTGAACTATATAAACTCGAACGCTTGATCAATGTAGCCGTGAATCAAACGGGAAAATCAGTCAACGAAATAGAGTCAACCATTACAAATTCACTTTATGATTTTACGAGCGGATTACCACAGAAAGACGATATCACAATGATCATACTTAAAATCAATAATGAATGGGATGATAATGATGTCTAAAAGTGTTGTTTCGAGAGGAAAAGATGTTAAAGAAGCTGTGAACATAGGACTGAATTTGCTTAATACGACAAAAAAGTTTGTAGATATCGAAATCATTTCACCGGAAAGAAAAGGAATTCTTGGTATTGGTTCAAAACCCGCGGTTGTAAAATTAATGGTAAAGTCTTCAATGAATGAAACATTGGAAGTGATGATTCAAGATAACTTTACTTCTACCGATAATATAGAATTAGAATCAACATACAAAAATAACAAGCATGTGCAGCTCGAAGGAAAGGTATGGATCGAAGATGGAAAGATTTATAGCAGGAATTCTGCGGACCATTATCCGACCATTACACCGAGTCAAGGGATGGTTCTATATAAAAACGGTGAGGCTCTTCATGGTACCTCTGTAGTAACTGAAAATGACATGATTGAAGTAGAATTTCCATCCGAAATGACGAAAACAACTTGGGAGATTACAATCGACGAGCATAAATTATATGCAACACTTCACGTAAAACCTGGAAAAGAAATGATCCGTAAATTGCAAGATCATGACCCAATAGAACATCTTGAGTTACGTGCAAGTGAAAGTGTAACCATTTGCAATCATTTGAAGCCTGAAGAAGTCATTTCCCAACTAACGAGTTTAGGTGTTACGTATGGAATAAACTACTCAAATATTTTCGCTGCCTGTGAGACTAAATTAGAAGGTGACTTTACCATTGCTTCTGGATTGGAAACCCAAAATGGAACAAATGGATACGTTGAATATTTTGTTGGTTTGAATGATGGTATAAGACTTTTTAATGAAACAGAAAAATCTGTTGATTTTCGAGAAATAAGACACATTCCATCCGTTAAAAAAGGGGATGTAATAGCAAAGAATCACAAACCTGTTTTAGGAATTGCGGGAATAACAATTACAGGAGAACCGATCGCTCCTAACCCCGTTTTTCCCGTTTCCGTTCAATTCGGAAAAGGTGCTGCATTAATAGAAGAGGATATGGCCATTGTCGCAATTTCATCGGGACGACCTCAGGTTCAATCAAGAGGGTTACTGATTAAGATTAGTGTCCTACCGAAACTTTTTCATGATAAAGATGTAGATTTATCAACTGGCAATATTCGATTCACAGGGGATGTAGAGGTAACAGGAGAAATACAGGAAGAAATGGAATTGACTGCTCAAGGGAGCGTTATCGTCCATGGAATCGTGAATAGGGCGAAAGTAACAGCAGGGAATTCTATTTTAATGAAAAATAATGTAATCGGAAGTGAAATATCTGCAGGAAATAGTAATATGGCTACTTCAGAAGCAAAGAGAACATTGGGAAATATTGTCCCCCAACTCAAAGACATTATTTTGGCGATAAAGCAATTGTACCGATCGCCAGCATTTAAAATGTCTGATTTTAGTAAAATGGGAATGAGCTCACTCATTAAAATATTATTAGAAAGTAAGTTTGAAATTTTTAACTCGGTTGTAAAAGAATTTGTTATTAATATTTCGATGCGAGACCATATGTTTGACGAAGAGTGGAAGCTCCTTTCTGACCGTTTATATAAGAGCTTCCTCATTTTGCATCCCCATGAATTAAGAGACATATCTGACTTGGAGAGATTAATGAATGATGCAGAAGAACTTTTTCAAATTAGTCAATGTCCTTCTGTACCGAACTGTTCTTTGACTATTCTGTATGCTTTAAATAGTAAATTATTTAGCAGCGGAGACGTTATTGTAACAGGACAGGGTTGCTATCATACGAAAATACATGCCGAAGGATTATTGAAAATCAGCGGATTTTTGCGAGGGGGAGAAGCATACGCAGAGGCAGGAGTTGAGATTGGGGAGGCCGGTGCAAACGGTGGGGTAGCTACAAAAATCATGGTCGGCCATTCTCAAACAATCATCATTAATAAAGTCTATGAAGACACAACGATTATGATTGGGAAGAAACAATATAAGTTTACTAGCCCAAGGGAGAATGTAAAAGTAAGATTGGATCACAACGAACGTTTTGAATTCTTTTAAAAGAAGTTTAGGAATTCAAATCAATAGGAGGAATAAGATATGTTTGAATACAAAAAAGAAATTCTCGGAGACCATGTAGTAATCTCTTTTTATGGAGATATTGATATTGATTCCGTTGAAATTGTAGAAGAGAAGATTATGCCTGACATTGTGAAAGGAAAGAGTATCGAACTTAATCTATCAAATGTAAGCTTTGTCGATTCTACGGGAATAGGTTTATTAATTAAATTTGCAAATCACTATAATACGTTGGAATCAACTGTAACAATAACGAATATTCGTTTCGAAGTATTAGAAGTGTTGAAATTACTGCAAATCCCTGACATTTTAGGACATGAGGTTTTTCCTCAATTAATAGATTAACGAATGGGTATGATAGATACAATGGTGGATAAAGAAGGATTTTTATCGTCAGAAAAGAATTACTTTTAGAAGAATACTTCTGGAAGTGAGCGTGCATTATGGATCATAAAGATAAAATAAATATCTTAATAGTAGACGACCGTCCGGAAAATTTAATGGCTTTAGAAGCTATTTTTGAGGATAATGACTACAATCTAGTAAAAGCTTACTCAGGAGAAGCAGCACTAAAACACTTACTCAAATATGATTTTGCCACGATTCTACTAGACGTTCAAATGCCTGGGTTAGATGGTTTTGAAACGGCAAAAATAATAAAATCCCGTAAAAAATCTAAAAATATCCCCATTATTTTTATTACAGCAAACAACATGGATGCCAACCATATTTTCTCTGGCTATGTTGTTGGAGCCGTTGATTATCTTCTTAAACCCATTGAACCAAACATATTGAAAGCAAAAGTTCAAAGGTTTGTAGATATTTATAATTCAAATCTTAAATTGATTCAACAAGCAGACAGTCTTGTTCTTAAGAACGACGAATTAGAGAATGCATATGAAGAATTAAGGCATTCACAACAATTGATTTCACATATGGCCTATCACGACGGCATAACCGATTTGCCGAACAGAAGATTTTTTAATGATCACCTTGACTTGAAGATTAATGAAGCCAAACAACAAAGTGAATCGCTCGTGATGATGTATTTAGATATGGATCGATTTAAATATATTAATGATTCACTTGGTCATCTCACCGGAGATCGGATTCTACAAGAAATAGCAAAGAGATTAATTTGCTGCACTCGTGAAGGAGATTTCGTTGCAAGGATTGGTGGTGACGAATTTAACATTCTATTACCTGATACGAATAGGGAGAATGCGCTGGAAATTGCAGAAAATGTCTTGGATACTTTAAAAAGCCCTTTTTACATCGATAATTATGAATTGTATATTACAGCCAGTATTGGAATTAGTGTGTTTCCGCACGATGGTGAGGATTCAATCTCACTAATGAAGAATGCTGATGCTGCGCTATATCGTGCTAAGGAACAAGGTAAAAACAAATATCAGATTTATCATTCGGGAATGAATATTCAGTCCTATAGGACCTTTACCCTTCAGAATGACTTGCGAAAAGCAATCGAGAACAAGGAACTAACCCTTCTATATCAGCCAAGAATGGATGTTAAAACGGGTAAAATTAACAGTGCAGAGGCGTTAATACGTTGGAATCATCCGAGCTGGGGACTATTATCACCGTCAGAATTCATTCCACTTGCAGAGGAAACAGGACTCATCGTCGAAATCGGAGAATGGGTTCTGCGGACTGCCTGCAGGCAAAATAGAAACTGGGCAAAGGCAGGACTACCTTCAATTCGTATGGCTGTAAATTTTTCATCTCAACAATTTTTACAAAAGGATTTAATCTTTACGATCAATCAAATTTTGAGCGAAATTGAATTAAGTCCGAATTTGTTAGAAATTGAAATTACGGAATCTGCCATTATGCAATATGAGGAAATCGTTTCAAATACATTGATAGAAATGAAAAATTTGGGAATTCATATAAGTATTGATGACTTTGGAACCGGTTATTCCTCTTTAAATTATCTCAGACGTTTTCCACTCAATACGATTAAAATAGACAAGTCCTTTATTAACGATCTTTCCATTCATTCATCCCAAAGTGCGGCTATTATCTCTTCCATCATATCTTTAGCTCATAGTTTAAAAATGACTGTTATCGCTGAAGGTGTCGAAACGGAGGAACAATGGGCCGTTTTAAATAAATTAAATTGTGAAAGCATGCAGGGATTCTTATTTAGTCCGCCCGTTTCACCTATTGAATTTGAAAATTTGTTAATTCATGGGTTTCCGAAATTGTCCTCATTTAATCCAAAGGAAAAGAAAAAAGTTGAACATCATAACATACTTGATATAGAACTCTATCGTCTTAAAGAGTCTTTTTCAATCTCTACTCGGGAAATTGAGGTTTTCAGATTAGTACTTAACGGACTAAATAATAGGGAAATATCAGAGGCATTATTTATTAGTGAGCACACAGTGAAAAACCATATCACACATATTTTTCAAAAGCTTAATGTGAATGACCGTCTACAAGCAATGGCGAAGGTGTATCAAACCTGTATCCAACAAGGAGTCCGATCATGAAAATCAAAACAAAGCTATTATGGGGATTTAGTACCCAACCTCTTCTAATTCTCTTATTTATTGTTATTAGTTGGTATCAGCTTTCTAGTTTTAATAAAATGAATGATCTTTATGTGGTTGAAAATGAAAGAGATGCTCATGTTAAAAAAATACAAAAGAGCGTTAAAGACGAAGCTATTCTGTTAAGAAATCTATTCTTATTGAATAACAAACAAGCAATCGAACAGGAAATGAGAACTTTACAGGTAACTATTCAGTCTGTTAATCAAGACCTTCATATGCTCGAAGACATCCCAATGTCAGATGAACAAAGCCGGATGGTTGAAGATATGAAAAACGCCAACCTGAAATATCATGCCTATTTAGAAGATGTGCTAGAACTAATAAGGCAAGGACAAGAGGATACGGCTATTAGATTAATACAGAGTACCGGACCTCAATTGCAGAATGAATTTTTCCAAACGGTTACAACACTATATAATTATACGGATTCACTCTTGAATACAAGATTAAGTAGTATAGTAAATGGATTTAATAAGCAACTATTAGGAGGAATTATCCTTTCCTTGATCGTACTCGTTGTTGGGTTAAGTTTTGTGTACAGAAGCATCTGGACTACTGCTAATCGGCTAAAAAAAGTATCCAGTTTAATGACAAGCGTAGCAAATGGAAGCGCGGGGTTAGATACGAATATTGAGGTCCTATCGAACGATGAGATTGATGATGTGGCTCGTTCTTTTAATAGGATGACACAGTCACTCGAGGAACAATTAGCTAAGGAGCAGAATCTAAATAAAAAAACTGAGGAACAAGCTTGGATTAAATCCAATCTTGCTGACATCACGACGAATTTGACTGGTGTACATGATTTACAAGCTTTTGCCAGAACGTTTCTTTCAAAAGTGGTGCCTTTACTTGATTCATGTCAAGCCGTTTTCTATGTAAGAGGTACGGATGAACAGAATAATAGACCTTTGCTACAATTACTTGCGTCTTATGCGTCTATAGAACAGAATCATCATTCTACAACTTATCGATTTGGCGAAGGAATTGTCGGTCAAGCAGCTCTTGATAACTCCCCTATTTTACTTTCAGATGTTCCTCCTGATTATATGCGAGTAAGCTCTGGAGTTGGCGATGGTTCCCCTCTGAATATTTACGTATTACCGATCAGCTATGAAGAAGAGGTTAAAGCCGTTATCGAAATTGCTTCCTTTAAACAGTTTAGTCTGATTCAGCAATCTTTCTTAGATCAATTGGTCGTTAATGCAGGGTGCATATTGGAAAATGCTCTTGGGAGACTGCGATTATCCGATTTATTACAAAAATCGCAAGTGTTGACGGAAGAACTTCAAGTGCAGTCTGAAGAATTGCAATCTCAACAAGAGGAACTTAGAGTTTCGAATGAGGAATTGGAAGAACAAACCCAGTCTCTTAAACAATCAGAGGAGAAACTTCAAGCTCAACAAGAAGAATTGGAGCAAACAAATGCTGAGTTAAGAGATAAGGCGGAAATGTTAGAAATTCAGAATAAGAAGCATGAAGTGACGAACAAGGAAGTAGAACGAGCGCGAGCAGAGCTAGAAGAAAAAGCGAAACAGCTTACGTTAAGCTCCCAGTACAAGTCAGAGTTTTTGGCAAATATGTCCCACGAGTTACGAACGCCATTAAACAGTTTGTTGCTATTATCTAAACTACTGGCGGATAACCAGGGTGGAAATCTTTCTGATAAGCAAATTCAATTTGCTAAAACAATCTATTCGTCTGGATATGATCTATTAAATCTTATTAATGATATTTTAGACTTGGCTAAGATTGAATCGGGAAAAATGGATGTGAATCCGAGTAAGGTATTAATCAAAAACTTAGCAGAAATGGTAGAGATAAGTTTTAGTCCGATTGCACTGGAAAAGAAAATAGATTTCAACGTTGTTTTAGATGAAAACCTTCCAAGTTTTATATTCAGTGATGAACAACGTTTGCAGCAGGTGCTACAAAATCTGTTATCAAATGCCTTTAAGTTTACTAACAAAGGTGAAGTTTCCTTACACATTGGATTGCATGAGCACGATGGTACCACGAATGAAATCATTTACACTTTCTCCGTAACAGATACGGGGATCGGAATCCCAAAAGAGAAGCAGGAACTTATTTTTCAGGCGTTTCATCAAGCCGATGGAACGACGAGTCGTAAGTATGGTGGAACGGGACTAGGATTATCCATCTGTAGGGAGATAGCGTCTCTATTAGGTGGTGAAATCGTTGTAGAAAGCTTTGAAGGACAAGGGAGTACATTTACCCTTTATGTAAGGGATTACCAGGAGATAGGGAAAATCAATGATAATGATAAAGATATTCGACTAGAATTAGATGAAGTTGCAGTTACGCTCGATCAAATGATTGACGATCAACTTCATGAGAACATCGAACCTGTCCCTATGAAGCTAGTCCAACCTTTACGACAACAATTAGGTAGTAGCATTAAACGACTTTTGATAGTCGACGATGACGTAAAGCAACGGAACCATTTAATGGAATTTATCGGAGATAAGGATGTAATCATCACAGCTGTTTCAACCGCTTCTGAAGCAAGAGAAGCACTAAAGGTGAGTCAGTTCGACTTTATGGTATTTGATGTATGTCTGACTGATACGACTGGATTTGATTTATTGGATCAAATAAAATTCAATCAATTACATGAACATATGAAAATTTTCATCTATACAAGTAAGGACTTAACATCAAAAGAGGAAACTGAGCTAAAAAAGTACGCTCATACCATTATCATTAAAGATTCGTATTCTCCTCAACGTCTATTAGAAGAGCTTGAGTTGTTTTTGAATACGAGCAGTGAAATGGTATCAATAGATGTTATGGACGAACATGAACGAGTAAAACAGACCATCGGTCTTAAAGGAAAAAAAATTCTCCTTGTTGATGACGATGTCCGTAATGTATTTGCGTTGACTAATGTCCTTGAAACGTACGGTATGAAAGTCTTATTTGCTGAGAACGGAATAGAAGGAATAGAAGAACTTGAAAGAAGCGCGGATATAGAGTTAGTGCTTATGGATATCATGATGCCAGAGATGGATGGGTATGAAGCGATGCAAAGTATACGGGCAAATCCACAATTCCATAACCTCCCTATCATTGCTCTTACTGCGAAAGCAATGAAAGAGGACCGTGAAAAGTGTATCGATGCAGGTGCTTCGGATTATATTACTAAACCTGTTAATCCAGAACAGCTTATATCCTTGATAAAGGTTTGGTTAGTATGAGTGGAGTTCATAATGAATCCGATGGAGATCTTGAGAAAATCGAGATTGCTTTGTTATTACAAGGTTTATATGAATGGTGTGGATATGACTACAGAAGTTACGCCTATCATTCAATAAAAAGAAGAATATGGCATAGAATGCATGCAGAGAAATTATCTACTATTTCTAGCCTTCAAGAAAAGGTATTACACGACCCCGCTTGTTTAAAAAGACTTTTAAGTGATTTTTCCATTAATGTCACCGAAATGTTTCGGGATCCTTCGTTTTTCTTATGTTTTAGAGAGAAGGTTGTCCCTTTGTTACGAACGTACCCCATCATTCGAATTTGGCACGCGGGATGTTCGAGTGGAGAAGAAGTTTACTCAATGGCTATTTTGCTTCATGAAGAAGGATTATACGAAAAGACTAAAATATACGCAACGGATATCAATGCAGATGTGTTGAAAGTAGCCAAAACAGGTTTATTTCCGTTAGATACGATGAGAAAATACACCAGTAATTATATAAAAGCTGGGGGTAAAGAGGCGTTTTCCGACTATTACAAAGTAACACCCCAAGGAGTAAAGTTTCACTCGTTTCTTACAAAAAATGTCGTCTTTGCCCAGCATAATTTAGTTACAGATCACTCATTTAACGAGTTTAATGTCATTCTTTGTAGAAATGTATTAATCTATTTCAATAAATTTTTACAAGAGAAGGTTCATGAACTATTTTACATGAGTCTAGGTATGTTTGGTGTATTAGGACTTGGTGATACGGAGACAATCAACTATACTGATCTAACTGATCGTTATGAGGAAATTGAGAAAAAACAAAAGTTATACAGAAAGATTAAGTGACTATAATGGAGTTGGAAATAAGTGTATATCGCTTGCATACGCTATAGCAAACGCAACATGAAAAATGCTCTACATTATTAAGGAGGAAGAAAATAATGAGTTTATCAAGGATATTAAGGTATTTAACTGGAGGTATGGAGGCCTTGTTAGGCATTCCATTAATCGGCGGATCAATTGTAATCGGATTTGGGTATACCCCTTTGTTCGTCATGTTTGTGCTCCATATCGTTACGATGGTCATCTGCTCGAAAGAACGTCAAGATAAATCAGGAAGTATAGTGGGAGTAGTTACTTCATGTATTGCATGGATTCCATTCGTCGGCATGATCATGCACATTATTACAGCACTCATCCTACTCATTAGTGCATCGCTGAGATCCTCTCGTAGAATTTCTTCGTAGGTAACCATGTTCCAACATGAATAATGAATAACGTTAAGTGGAGTTGGCATTGATGCTAACTCCACTTTTCATTTTCCTTTTAGCAGGATTTAGCAATTTTTTGTAGAATATTTTTCCTTATTATATAAAGGATTTTAATTACCTCTAGAGATAGGATGTGTCTATAGTGTACAACCACACCCAACTAAGTAAAGGCATCGGCGGGAAAACAAGCCCGAAGAAAGGGATTGGGGGAAAAGTTGCAAAAGAGGACACATCTGAGAAATGTATCGTAGCAGCAGCTGCATTCGGTACAGCCTGGGAAGACGAAATTAGTGTGTTGAGACACTATCGTGATACTATGCTCCGTTCGTCATCATGGGGTCGAAGGGTTATCTCCCTTTACTATCAGTATGGACCTCTCATGGTGAATACCATTCGGAAATATCCTTTATTGAAAAGACCTTTAAGAGGACTTATTAAAATAGCGATCATCACGTTCGGGAAATAGGTGAATGATGGATAGAGAATTCGAATTACTCGGTGTAATCTATATGCGTTTAGAATCTTTAGGTAACGTTTATTCCTTAAAGAACGCGAAGGAACATCAACAGCTTCATCACGCTATTTATAAGATGATGGACAAAGTAAGATTAATGATTACAGAAACTCCCGTAGATCAATTAACGAAGGAAAAGCTATTGGAAGTCGTCATGTTCATTCAATCGTTACGTTATCTTTCAAAGGGATCCTTCTTTCAAAAAATTGTGAACCCCAATATGAATAAATATAATGTAAAGATCAATAGGGAGCTTGCCCTGCTTAAACAAAGTAACAGAGAACTTTCTAAGCTCGCCCTATTCCGAAACGCCAAGCATTATGAACAGCTCTTAGATTTATTTCATTATAAATGCGTATTCCTCTACTTTAAACATCTCGTTATTACTCCCAATCATTCATCCAGAGTAAGTGAAGAGCTTCAAGATGCGTTAGATACGATGAGAGAAACCGCCGTAGTGCGATTAGATGCAGTTCGTAAAGACGATTTATGGATTCTAGGAAATCACGAATTTGAGAAGGTATTTATTCCGTTTGGGATGAATGGAGACGTGCAACTCCTAAAACATGTATCTACCACCGCTGCACGAAAAGAAAGAATTAAATTGATGAACATCATCGCTCATTTTCCTTATGATACGTTTCTCCAAAGCTTTGTACATTTAGAAAGTAATGTGTCGTTCATCGCTCATTTACAGAAGATGCAACCCGAATTAAAGCGATTATACAAGTCTTTAAACGAGTGTGTAATCGCTCTTTTACAGCTGTACGAGCATTTCGATGTGGAACCATTTGTAGCAAAAGATGTGCTCGATGATAAAGATGATGTAGTAGCGATGCTTGGTTCTTTAAAGTTCTTCTATGACGACGTAGAAGAAGGAAGACCGTTCATTATCGAGAGATGTGAAACGCTACAGGTTGTGGACACAAGATGGCCAGAACGGGACTTTACAGTTAAAACCGTCCATGAGCGTGGACTCTTATACCGTGATCATTACTTGCGTAAAAATTTAGTTACCATCTATCGGCTACAGACAGATAATTCTTCTGATCAGACGGATCAAGGGTTCAGGGAAAGGAGAATGTAAATGAGTAAAGTTGTCGGTATCGATTTCGGAACAACCAATACGTTAGTGGCCGTAACGACTCCTGATGGTCCGAAGGTCATCTTCGATCACAATGGAGATAAATTAACTCCGTCCGTCGTAGCTAAGCATAATCAGAATCTATATGTTGGGAAAGAAGCTAAGGAAAATATTAAAGCGTTCATCGACGGAGAAGGAATTAAAGAGATTAAGAGAAAGATTGGATCTTCAGAAAAAATTCATTTTGCTGGCGAATTTTTCAAGCCGTATGAAATCGCAGGCATGATTCTAAAAAAAGCGAAGCAAAACATTGATTTATATTTCGGCGAAGATATTAAGAAGGCGATCATTACCGTTCCTGCGGAATTTTCAGATAGCCAGCGAAAGGAGATTATCGAGGCTGGGAAAATCGCCGGATTCGAAGTCGAGAAAATCATTAACGAGCCTACTGCTGCCTTGATGGCGTATGCTTACACCAACCAAGTCTCGAACAAAGTGGTCCTGTGCTATGATTTCGGTGGGGGCACGTTCGATGTTTCGATTGCGGAAGTTAGTGGAGAAGGTGTGAAAGTACGTTGCGTCGGTGGAGATCGATATTTAGGAGGCTCAGACCTCGACAAAAGCTTTTTCCAAGTGATTAAGCAAGAGGTAGAAGGAACGAAGAACTGTAAATTGAATCCTTACGGAGAACGAAGATTGATCCTCGCATTAGAAGGTGCGAAAATCGAATTGTCGGTTAAAGAGCGCACAACGATCAATTTGCCTCTATTAGAGACGGAAAATGGCGGCATGGTCTCTTTTTTTAAAAGAATAAGCCGAGAGAAGCTTGAATCGATCATCGAGCCTTATATCGATAAAACAATCGCAATCGTTCAGACGGTATTAGCGGAAAACGGGATCGATCCTCTATTGGACATTGATGAAGTTCTACTTATTGGTGGGAGCGCACAAATTCCTTTAGTAAAAGAGAGATTGACCGCGATTTTTGGAAAAGAACCGATTACCGGAGACATGCTAACCGATGAAAGCGTCGCTTTAGGAGCAGCGTTAGAAGCAGGCCATCGACAAGGTGCAGAGAAGGGAATTGGACCTAAAATATTACTAGATGTCTCACCGTATACGATTGGATTGAAAATTACGGAAAACGGCAAAAAAGATATATTTGATCCAATCATTCATAAAAATTTTGCTTATAGTAGAGAATTTTCAGAGAACTACGTAACGATTCATGACAACCAAACCTCGATGCTATTAGAAATCTATCAAGGTGAAAGTAGAATTACTTCAAAGAATGAACACATCTGCAACTTAGAGATTGAGGGGATACCAGAGAGAGAAGCGGGTAAAGAGATCGTAAAAGTAACCTTTATGTATGATGAAAACGGCATTATTCATATCAAGGCCGTTATATTGAGTACAGCGAAGGAAATCGTTAAGTTCATTCCCTTCAATCGGAGGTTTTCGAATAGACAAACAGAGGATAGTAAACAGTCAATCCAAAAGCACTTCATCAGCGAAGAAGAACTTTCGAACGCAACTAGCCTTAGTCAACAGCTGAAAAAGCAAGGATTGGAAAAGGAACGAGAATGGTTAGAGAAGGCACTTAGAAATGAAAACAGAACAGAATTGTTAAGAATTATGAACGATTTGCTGGAATAATGCTTTGACATCTGTGGGAGGTTATAAAAAGTTGACGATAATAGAAGAGCAGCTTAGTAGTAGACTAGAAGAAATAAATAGAGCGTTATTAAACGACGATGTAGAAATATCGGATGAAACGATGTTAGAAATCGCTGGAACAAGAGAATATATAATGTATGCATTGGAGTATGTATCAATGCATCGCCTATTTCCTCTGTCGATTAAACTGATTAATTGGGTAATGAACTCTCCTGAAGTTCCACCGGAAGATCGTGAATGGATGAGTGAATGGGGTTTGATGTATAAGGTTAGTTATCACTTTCAAGTTAGGAAAATCGATGAAAAAGAACTGTTAAACCAACTGAAATCCATTCGTCCAAAAACGAGAGAAATGGCGATATTCCGCAAATTCCTTAAGATCTATTGCATAAATTTTTTGAAAAAATTTGAAGTAAGTATTCATTTTTGTGAAGAGTTAGAGCAAGATATTCCGCTTATCGAACCAGGCTATATACGGTCGTCATTCCTTTTTAGATTATGTGAAATTTATTCTTTTACTTATCTATGTATGCCCAACAATCTTGAAAAGGCAAGATTTTTTGCCCATAAAACGATCGAGGAAGCATCATCCACCTACTATAAAGCTAATACGTATCACTACCTTGGTTACAGTTATATGTTTGATGATTACGATAAAGCTTTGCAATATTTTTTAATAGCATTAGATATGTTAACCACTCTGAAAACAGAACCAACATGGAAAATCGAAATAAATATTATTTTTTTGAAAAATATATGGAATGCTCATGAGGCTTGTCCAGAGACCAATGATCAGAGTGAGATTGCTCATTACTTAATCAAAAACGGAAGAAAAGAAGAGGGGCTAACTATTTTACAAGGCTTGGAACCAAGTGCGTTCCGTTATTACTACATGTGGCTCGCTACAAAAAAATTGAATTATCTATATAAATCTGTTGAGAAATTTAAGCAACATAAAGATTATTTTTTTCTAAAAAAGATGATTGAACCTGAGTTAATTAGAACAGGCATGGACGAGAAGATCGCTGCTTTGATATGTATATAAAAGAAGCAAGGGAATCGATTCCCTGCTTCTTTTCAATTGGAGCACCTATATAGAGGTGTTCTTTTTCTTCCCCAAGTTAATGTAGAAACGGCCTTAATAGGATATAGATCAGCATCCAGAGTGGGATACTTAGTAGAATGCCGTTTAAGATGCCGATATAGAATCGTTGCCGATCCGAATCGTGGATGGGACTATTCATTTCAAGTAACCCCCTGAGAGTATAGGTTGATACATCCCATGTTTCCCTTTTGAACCATAACTATTCAAAATATCGTGTTATGTTTCTATTATTTGGATAAAATAGGTTATAGGAGGGGGTTGCGAATCGAATGATGAAATACGTCCTTTTTATATTGCCGGTTCTATTATGGACCGTTGTCATCTTTAACTTTTCATCTCAACCGTATAAAGAACAAAGCATTCAGCCGTTTCTAAAAGAGAATTTCACAAAGGAGCAATTTCGGGAGAAGCTACCCAATGTTACGCTCCGCTATCGAACGTCAGAAATAAACGCAAAACAATCGCCGTTTCAATTCATCGAATTCCTGTTCCGAAAAGGGGCTCACTTATTTATCTATGGGATGCTAGCTGTACTCGCTTTTATTGCCATGCATCCTTATAAAGAAAAGACGTTCGCGAAGGTCATCTTGATCTTACTGTTCGTTGCGCTCGTTGCGATGACTGATGAATGGAATCAATCGACCTCGCAAATGCGTACAGGAGCGATTCAAGATGTGGGGATTGATCTGTTGGGTGCGACGATAGGGCTGATGCTGATTATTAGTTGGAGGGGGATAACGAGAAGAGGATCGAAATCGAGCGTGATGTAATAAGTGAGGGTATAAGTGTAAATAAAAAGGAACGAATCCATCGCTGGACACGTTCCTTTTTTTTGTTTTTATTGATCGGATAATAGTCTCCCTGCAGGTGCGTATTCATTCTTCTTCATTTCCTCGATAAATACGACAACCTTATCGATTGGAGCATTACTCGTTTCACTTACAGCTAATGCGACCTTTTCTGCCATCGCCTTCTTCTGCTCGTCCGTTCTTCCTTCTAGCATTTTAATTGTTACGTAGGGCATTATAATTCCTCCTGTTCTCTACTACTCTAGTATGATTACTTGTTCGTCACATTATTCCAATCTCCTCTATTAGAAAATAATTTCTAAAATGGAGAAAGCAATCGACAAAAGAAGTCAAAAAAAAAGGATTATCATTCCATGATTTTACAACTTTTTCACATCCTGTTTTTGTAATATAGAGATATGGTTGTGAATAGACTGTATTTTCACCAACATCTGTATCACTCTGAACACTTCTGGGAGGATAAGAATGATTAAAGTATCGGTAGTCGATTCGTATTCTTTAGTAAGAAAAGGACTTCTTGCAATACTTTCTACAGATTCAGAGATAGTTGTTGTAGGAGAAGCGTCAAATCCTCAAGAGACGACAACTCTTATTCAACAGGTAAAACCGGATGTGTGCATCATAAACAATAAGCTTGAAGATCGTTGTAGTTTGGCCATAATCAAACATATTAAAGAGAAAGGTTTTCTTTGCAAATTCGTTTTTCTGACATCGTTAATGACTCAGGAAGAAATGCTGAGGGCTGAAAAAATGGGGATTGACGGACTCATATTAAAAGGAGCATTGCCAGAAGAATTGTTGTACGTCATACGTCAAGTAAACAAAGGAAGGAAATACTACGACCCCGCTTTAATGGGAGTAAAGCTGAACGGATCTCTGAAAGGAGAAGTAGAAGAACTTACTTCAAAGGAGAGAGAAGTGCTTACCTTACTCGGATTAGGGTTAAACAATAAAGAAATTGCAATAAGGCTTTTTATTAAAGAATATATAGTGGAAAAGCATGTAAGCCAAGTTTTAGCCAAGCTAAAAGTAACTGACCGCGCACAAGCTGCCTCTTATGCTCATGCTAAAGGATTAGTCAAATGTAAGAGAATATCATAGGAAAATTTTATGGAAGAGGGCTACTAATGGAATTAGAACTACGGGACATATTGCGAATCATTTGGAAACGATGGTGGATTATTGTTACGGTTATCGTTATCGCATTAGCAACGAGTGGAATTATCAGTTATTTCTATATTACTCCGATCTATGAAGCATCAACCGACGTGCTGATTAACGAACAAAAAACCAACGGTACGATCGCATACGATGCCAATACGCTTAATACGAGTATGAGATTTTTGGATACATACAGTGTCATTATTAAAAGTCCACGTATTATGGAAAAAGCGATCGAAAACATGGGCCTTGCGCTAACTCCGTCAGAGTTATCCAATAAAGCATCCGTCAGTGTCGTAAAGAACTCCGTTGTCATGAATATTAAAGTGTCGGACTCGAGCCAAGCTACAGCAGTGAAGCTGGCTAACGGTATTGCTGAAACATTTCAAAAGGAAGTAGCCAACATTTACAATAATCAAGTCGATAACGTGCAGATTCTTTCTCCTGCCAAAGAAGCATTGAACACTAGCCCTGTGAAACCGAGGCCGGTGTTAAACATGGCGATTGCTTTTGTGGTCGGGTTAATGACCTCCATTGGTCTCGTCTTCCTTCTTGAATACTTCGACAATACATTAAAAACAGAAGTAGATATTGAGAATTGTCTCGGTTTAACTGTTCTTGGATCAATCGGAATCATTGAAGAGCATAATGAAAGTGTTCCGTTCCCGACCTATCAAGCTCATGCTCAGGTTGCCGCTGCAAATGAAATAACGCCACTGGGGGATAAAGCATGAAGAAAGTGAATACAGAGCGTCAGCTCATTACGATCACCAATCCTAAATCAACTATATCAGAAGCTTTTCGTACGCTTCGCACCAATATTCAATTTGCAAGTTTGGATAAGGATATACGTACGTTAATGGTAACTAGTTCAGGGCCTGCCGAAGGAAAATCAACAACGATTGCGAACCTTGCGATCGTCATGGCACAGTCGGAGAAAAGAGTGCTGCTTGTTGATGCGGACATGCGGAAGCCAACCGTTCATCATATTTTCAGAGTTTCAAATCGTGCGGGATTAACCAATGTATTGATCGGACAATTTAGCCTTGAGGAAATGGTAAGGCCAACATTAGTAGATGGATTAGATATTCTTACATCCGGACCGATTCCTCCAAACCCATCTGAGTTGCTAGCTTCTAAAAGAATGTCAATGCTTATGTCAGAGATGATGGATCAATACGATATGGTTTTATTTGATACTCCTCCGGTTATCGCTGTGACAGACGCACAGATTTTGGCAAGTCAGGTAGACGGAGTGCTTCTAGTCGTTTTCTACGGTAAAACACCAAAAGAAGCGGCTTTAAAAGCGAAGAACCAATTGGATAACGTAAAAGCGAAACTATTAGGAGTCGTACTGAACAACAAACAAATAAAAGGCGATAATTACTATTATTACTATTATGGTGAGACCAAGAGATAAACTTTTGGTCTTTTTTTTTTGTTTATTTGTCGAATTGGACAATGAAATAAAAGAGTAATCACCATTATTTGACACTTTTATTCATAGTTAAAACTAGTAATGAAGCAATATGAGATTATCCAGGTGCGAATATATATATCGTTCATGCATATAGTAGGAGGAAAGGAAAGATTGTTACACGTACATAATCTAAGCTACTTTTAAAAATGATATATTTTAAATAATGGAAAAATATGACGAATTATAAAAGAATATAACGAAATTATTTTGTTGAAATTACTAAATATTTACACTAAGCTTAACAGACATCAGAGGCTTTTATAATTATGGATATAGTGAGGTGATTCAAATGATCGATATTCACTCGCATATTTTACCAGGCTTGGATGATGGTGCGAAAACAATTCAAGATTCGATTGCTATGGCACAAGAAGCATACGAAGATGGAATTCGTACAATTATCGCCACTCCTCATCACAAAAACGGGGTATTTAATAACCCATCAGAAATTGTAATAGAGAAGGTGAAAGAACTTAATCTTGCCTTAAGTGAAAGAGGAATAAATGTGAGGATCCTTCCTGGTTCAGAGGTTCGTGCTTATGGGGAAATGGTAGAAGATTTAAAACAAGGCAAATTACTTACATTTAATCAAAATAATCGATACATATTTCTTGAGCTTCCTTTCGATCATGTACCGAAGTTTGTTGAACAACTGGTATTTGATATTCAGTTGGCCGGCTATGTGCCGATCATTCCGCATCCTGAAAGGAATTCTGCATTTCGAGAGAATCCCATAATGTTATACCATCTAATTAAACGAGGAGCCTTAAGCCAAATAACGGCATGCAGCTTGAAAGGTGAATTCGGAAAAAAAATTCAGAAGTTCTCATTTGAGTTAATAGAGCATAATTTAATACATCTAGTAGCTACAGATGCTCACGGTACCGGCAGACGAGGAGAAGTATTAACGGAAGCGTATCAATTAATTGAGAAGACTTCCGGAGCGGGTATCACTAGATTATTTCAATCGAATGCTCAGGCTGTCATGGAAGGCAAGGATATGTGGACAACCGAACCGGAAAAGGTTATAAGAAAAAAAATTCTAGGTATTATTTAATCGTTTGCCGATTTCCAA
>FWWL01005152.1_pt1 | contig 20838 bp, 17 predicted proteins | sample 2228331 | NCBI WGS metagenome assembly FWWL01 (sample SAMEA103939775, study PRJEB20133) | metagenome | reverse complement strand
TGGGCATCACCCCCTTTGGAGAAGCTTGGCTAAGCACTCTCCTCCTAGCACACAGAAGAATGTCCAGTCAACTGCAACTGCGTAACTCCTATTTGTATCATCCAGAGGGCCATTTTTGATTCCTGGCCCCAAGGAGGATTTAGGAGGTTTGCAGCCAGTTTACCGCGCTTTCCTCGGGAACCAAACGGAGGTGTGCTGATGAGAAAACCCATCCTGTTATTGGCTTTGGCTGTTTTGGCCCTGCTTTTCTCTGCCTGCGGGGGGAATACCGGAGGAGGAAACGGTGGGGGGAATACCGGGGGTGCGAATCCGACCCGCATCACCCTGACCGTCTCCAACCCCGATAACCAAACGGTACGCGCAGCCTACCAGCTCGGCAGCAGTGCCTGGTACCCCCTGGATCTGAGCGGCAGCACCACCAAGACCGCGACCATTGAGCTGCAAGGCTAGAGCAGATACGGGGTGGCCATCCGCTGCGGCGACGGCGGGTCGGTACAGGTACTGCAAGCCACGGCGGCTGAGATAGCGAACCCCAGCCTTGCCTGCGGTTCCTCTGCTCCCTCCGGGCCCCGCTTCATCAGCTACACCGTCAACGTTACGGTAAGCGGTATAGGTGGCGCAGCCGAGGTGGAGGTGTCCGGTAAAGGGGCTAGGAAAAAAGCCTCGCTTACCGGGGGAAGCGCCGCGGTGACCTTTACCAGCTCGGACTTGCTCGAATCCGGGCAGCAGGATTTGGTGGTGGTGGTTCTGGGCAGCACACCGGGGGATGTAAAAGCGGCTAAGGTGCAGCGGGGGGTCAACGTTACCTTGGGGGGCTCGACCTCCATCGGCGTGGGCCCGGAAGATGTGCGGCCTACCGCCACGGTGACCGGCCTGCCGGCAGAGCCGGGGGTGTTCGCGTCGGTGTTATGGCTCTCCTCCTCGTTGACGAGTGGCGAGGTTGGTCGGAAAGATCCCTCCAGCAGCGCGATCTCTTTCCCCTACCGCCTGGTGGCGGGGTCTACCTCGGAGGATCGTTACCTGGCCTTTGCTCAGGGCTACGGGGCGGGAGGAGGAGTAGGCTGCCTTTTTGCAGGAAACCGTACCCGTTTTCGCGTCTTCACTGGAGGCAATGTAGACCTGGCCCTGCCCCCTCTCTGGCCAGCCCGGGCGTTGAGGGTCAGTGGGGACCTCCACCCCACCGTCAGTGGGCTGAGCTACGGCGGAAGCCTGCCGGGGCTAAGCCTGCAGGGGTATACCATCTATACCATCGATCTCGGCTTCCAATACACCGCAACCCTCACCAGGGGCTGGCTAGACAGGGCAACCAGCTACACGCTGCCCGACCTGACCGGCCTGCTGAACTACACCCAGTCCAATACTCCTCGCTGCGTGCAGGTGAATGCCCTGTTGGGTAACCAGGCAGTGGCCGCGGTGGATAATAATCTTTTCCTATCCCCCTCTGGGTTTGACCTCGCCTGGACTACCGCCTCGGGCAACCAGACCGTGGGTACGCCCATCGAGCTACCCTAGCCCCAGGACAGAACCGGGCCCCTGCGTTCTATCCGGGGCCCGGCCTTTGCCCTGTTTTTCAAGCATCGCAATGTCAAAATTTCAAGGAAGAACACCCTTCTGCCGCGCCGCCTCGAGGCCCTTTTGCGCCCGCGCCCAGCGGGGGCGTTCTCTGGTGGGGCACGCCCGGTTGCGCTACCCTAAGGGTATGGGGAGATCTTCCCAACCGTTCGGTGCACTGTTTGCCCGCTATCCCCAGGTGCAGGCGGCCTTTCTGTTCGGTTCGCGTGCCCGTGGCCAGGCTCGAGCGGATAGCGATTGGGACCTGGCGGTGTACCTAGAACCCCCAGAGCCCGACCCTACGCTGGATCTGCTCACCGATCTAGTGAAGGCGGGCTTCGAGCGGGTAGACCTACTGGTTTTGAACCATGCCCCGCTGGTGCTGGCCTTCGAGGTGGTGCGGGCCAACCGGGTCGTCTACCAACGGGCTGGTTTCTGCCTGGGCTGCTATGTTTCACGGGTAGTGCGCGAGTACTGGGATCTGGAACCCCTCCTGCGGGTGCAGCGGGAGGCGATGAAGAGGCGGTGGCTCGGTGACCCGGCCTGAGGTGTTGCGGCGGCGGCTTGCGCATTTGGAGGCGTACTTGAGGGTGTTGCGGGGGCTGGCCCGCTACACCCCTGAGGAGATCGACTGGCGGAGGGTTTATGGGGTTTTGCAGGAGAATCTAGAGGACCTCGAGGCCCTTAGCCGGGTATTCGCCCACTTCCTGTAAGCTCAAGCCCCTCCCACAGCCTAAGGATGAGCGGGTGCAGGGTGTTGCGCTGGGTGGCCCGTAGCCGCTGGCCCTCCACCTGTAGGGCGCCTTCGGCCTCGAGGCTCCGCACCGCTGGTGCCAGCCATTCCCAAAGGGGTAGGCCGGTGCGGGCCTCGAGGGCGCCCAGATCCACCCCTTCCCGTAACCTTAGCCCCAGCATCAGGGCTTCTTTGGCGTGCTCGAGGGGCGAGATGGCCTCACGGGTTGGGGCCTCTCCCGCCAGCCAGCGCGGGAGCGGGGGGTGGGTGAGGCGGAGGCTGTAGGTTCCTTCGTCCCCCGGGTAGTGCCCCACCGCCGAAGGCCCCAGCGCCCCCCAGAACCCAGCCTGCCAGTACAGGCGGTTGTGCCGGCTCTCCTCGCCAGGCCGGGCGAAGTTGGAGACCTCGTAGCGCAAAAGCCCCGCTGCCCCTAGGGTTTCCTCGGCCTGCTCGAGGGCCGCGGCTTCCAGCTCTTCCTCCAGCCGGATGCCCTGCAGGGCAAAAGGGGTACCGGGCTCGATTTGCAGGGTGTAGGCCGAGACATGCCCCACCCCCAGGGCCACCGCTTCGTGTAGGTCAGCCTCAAAGTCCTGGCCCGGCAGGCCCAGGATCAGGTCTATCGAGGTGCGAAGCCTGGCTTCCAGGCTCATCTCCACCGCCCGCAAGGCCCCCTTGCGCCCGTGGGCCCGGCCCAGGGTTTTGAGCACGCTTTCCTGAAAACTCTGTACCCCAATGGACAAGCGGTTCACCCCCAGGTGTTTGAGCAGGGCCAGCCGCTCGGGGTTGAGGGTGCCGGGGTTGGCCTCCATGCTCACCTCTGCGTCGGGCTGAAGCCGCCAGGGGAGGAGGGCGAAGAGGCGCTCGAGCTCGTGTGTCCGCAGGAAGCTCGGCGTACCCCCGCCGAAGTAGAGGGTCTTTAGCGGGCCTGGAAAGCGCTCGTAAAGGGCCTGGGCTTCCTCGGCCAGGCGACGGAGGTAGGCCTCCACCACCCCGCCTTGCCGTCGCACCACGTGGAAGTCGCAGTAGGGGCAAAGGGTGGGGCAGAAGGGGACGTGAACGTACAAGCCCAGCAAAGCCTTCTCCTCTTTCCCCATCATGGCCCCAAGCCCCCTTGTAGGCCAACCCCCCCTGTGCTACACTTTAGCCCAGCAGCTTGAACCTTCGAGGTGCCTATTGCATTGGTGCGCACGGTTGTGCTATTCTTCCCTTTGTGTTTTGTGGCCAGCCCCTAGGGCGTAACCCACAAAAAGCGTAAGAGCCAGCCGCCGCAGGGAGTCTCTCGCCTGCGGAAGAACCCTGTTAGCTTACGAAAAACCCCCACAGCGACCCCAAGCCAGCCGTTTTCGTGCGGCTGCCGCGCGAAAACGTGTCCACAGGGTTACGAGGTGTTTGGATGGAGATAAAGCGGTTCGGCAAGATTAAAGAAGTCATTCCCCTACCCCCCCTCACCGAAATCCAGGTTGAGTCCTACGCCAAAGCCCTGCAGGCCAAGGTACCCCCGGCCAAGCGGGAGCCGGTGGGTCTGCAGGCTGCTTTCAAGGAGACCTTTCCCATCGAGGAGGGGGAGAAGGGCCGGGGGCTGGTGCTGGACTTCCTCGAGTACCGCCTGGGCGACCCGCCTTTCGGCCAGGATGAGTGCCGGGAAAAAGACCTCACCTACCAGGCTCCGCTGTACGCCAAGCTGCAGCTTATCCACCGCGATACCGGCCTGATTAAGGAAGATGAGGTCTTCCTGGGCGACCTGCCCCTGATGACCGAGGACGGTTCCTTCATTATCAACGGGGCCGACCGGGTCATTGTCTCCCAGATTCACCGTTCGCCTGGGGTTTACTTCACCGCCGACCAGGCCCGTCCAGGCCGGTATGTGGCCTCGGTTATCCCGCTGCCCAAACGGGGGCCTTGGATCGACCTCGAGTTCGAGCAGTCGGGCGTGGTGGTGATGAAGGTCAACAAAAAGAAGTTCCCCCTGGCCCTCTTGTTGCGGGTTTTGGGCTTTACCGCGGAGGGCCTGAGCCAGGCGCTCTCCGCCTACCCCGACCTGCTGCCAGGGTTGCTCGAGGCCCAGTACCGTGGCACCAAGGCCTTGGAGATGGGCACCGACGAGGCTTTGCTGAAGCTCTTCACCGAGCTGCGCCCTGGTGATCCTCCCAAGCGCGATAAGGCCATGGCCTACCTACACTCCTTGCTTTCCGACCCCCGGCGCTACGACCTGGGCGAGGCTGGCCGGTACAAGGCCCAGCAAAAGCTGGGCATCCAGCTTTCGGGCCGGATGCTGGTCCGCTTCGAAAACGGCGAGTTCAAGGATGAGGGCCTGCTGGCGGTGCTCAAGTACCTCTTTGCCCTGCAAAGCGGTGAGCCCGGGTACGAGGCGGACGACATCGACCACCTGGGCAACCGTCGCATCCGCACGGTAGGAGAGCTTCTGGCCGACCAGTTCCGGGTAGGCCTTTCCCGTTTGGCCCGCGGGGTGCGCGAGCGGATGCTCCTGGGTACCCCCGAAAGCGCCACCCCGGCCAAGCTGGTCAACAACCGCCCGCTGGTGGCGGCCATCCGCGAGTTCTTCGGGCGCAGCCAGCTTTCCCAGTTCAAAGACCAGACCAACCCCCTCTCCGAGCTGCGCCACAAGCGGCGCATCTCGGCCCTGGGGCCGGGCGGCCTGACCCGCGAGCGGGCTGGCTTCGATGTGCGCGACGTGCACCGTACCCACTATGGTCGCATCTGCCCCATCGAGACCCCTGAAGGGGCCAACATCGGTCTGATTAGCTCGCTGGCCTCCTTTGGCCGCATTAACGACCTGGGCTTTATCCTCACCCCCTACCGCAAGGTGGTGAACGGCCAGGTGACCGACCAGGTGGAGTTCATGACCGCCACCGAGGAGGACCGCTATACCATTGCCCAGGCCAACACCCCTTTGCGCCCAGATGGTCACTTCGACACCCAGCAGGTGGTGGCCCGCCGCAAAGGGGAGCCCATGGTGGTGCGGCCCGAGGAGGTCGAGTACATGGACGTCTCGCCCAAGCAAATCTTCTCGGTCAACACCAACCTGATTCCCTTCCTCGAGCACGACGATGCCAACCGGGCCTTGATGGGCTCCAACATGCAGGCCCAGGCCGTGCCCCTGATCCGGGCCCAAAGCCCGGTGGTGATGACCGGGGTAGAGGAACGGGTGGTGCGCGACTCGCTGACCTCGCTGTACTCCAGCGTGGATGGGGTGGTGGAGTACGTGGATAGCTGCAAGATCATGGTGCGGGGAGAGGATCGGGGCCTGTACGAGTTTCCCCTGCGCCGCTTTGTGCGGAGCAACCAGGGCACCGCCCTCGACCAGCGTCCCCGCGTCCACAAGGGGCAAAAGGTCAAGAAGGGGGAACTCCTGGCCGATGGCCCGGCCTCGGAGGAAGGACACCTGGCTTTGGGGCAGAACGTGTTAGTAGCCATCATGCCCTTCGATGGCTACAACTACGAGGACGCTATCGTCATCTCCGAGGATTTGCTGCGGCGCGACTTCTACACCTCGGTGCACATCGAGCGCTACGAGATTGAGGCGCGCGACACCAAGCTGGGCCCGGAGCGCATTACCCGCGATATTCCCAACCTTTCCGAAGCCGCCCTGCGCGACCTGGACGAGGATGGGGTGGTGCGCATTGGGGCCGAGGTCAAGGCCGGGGATATTCTGGTGGGCCGCACCAGCTTCAAGGGCGAGACCGAGCCCACCCCAGAAGAGCGCCTTTTGCGCAGCATCTTCGGTGAGAAAGCTCGCGATGTGAAGGATACCTCGCTGCGGGTGCCCCCAGGTGAGGGCGGGATTGTGGTGCGCACTCTGCGCCTGCGCCGGGGCGACCCCGGGGTGGAGCTCAAGCCCGGGGTGCGCGAGGTGGTGCGGGTCTACGTGGCCCAGAAGCGCAAGCTGCAGGTGGGGGATAAGCTGGCCAACCGCCACGGGAACAAGGGGGTGGTGGCCAAAATCCTACCCCCCGAGGACATGCCCCACCTACCCGATGGCACCCCGGTAGACATTGTGCTCAATCCGCTGGGCGTGCCCAGCCGGATGAACCTGGGCCAGATTTTGGAAACCCACCTAGGGCTGGCCGGTTACGAGCTGGGCCTGAAGTTCATCACCCCGGTCTTCGACGGTGTGGCCGAGGAAGAGATTAAGGAGATGCTGGGCCAGGCCTTCGACCGGCGATGGGCCGAGCGTACCAAGGCCGGTTTTGGCCTAGACAACCGCGAGCGGGAGGTGCTGGCTAGGGCAGCCAAGCTGGGCCTGGTGCAGGCCGATGCCGATCCGATTGAGCAGCTACGCGAGGTGGCCCAGCAGGGCAAGAGCGTGCTGTACGATGGCCGCACCGGGGAGCCCATCGAGGGGCCGATTGTGGTGGGGGTGATGTACATCATGAAGCTCTACCACATGGTGGAGGACAAGATGCACGCCCGTTCTACTGGCCCTTACTCCCTCATCACCCAGCAGCCCCTGGGCGGAAAGGCCCAGTTCGGCGGGCAGCGCTTTGGCGAGATGGAGGTCTGGGCCCTCGAGGCCTACGGGGCAGCCCACACCCTGCAGGAGATTCTCACCCTCAAATCCGACGACATCGAAGGGCGCAACGCCGCCTACGAGGCGGTGGTCAAGGGCGAGGACGTGCCCGAGGCTAGTGTGCCGGAGAGCTTCCGCGTGCTGGTAAAGGAGCTACAGTCGCTGGGCTTGGATGTAGAGACCTACGACGAGAATAGCCGCAACCTGGACATCTTCGAAGGATTGGCCAGCCGGCGGTAACCGCTAGAGGGAGGCCGCTTTATCCCCCTTCTCACGGAGTGAACGAATGATCAAACGAGAAGTTCGCAAAGTACGCATCGGCCTGGCCTCGCCGGAAAAGATTCGTAGCTGGAGCTACGGCGAGGTGGAAAAGCCCGAGACCATCAACTACCGTACCCTCAAGCCTGAGCGCGATGGTCTCTTCGACGAGCGCATCTTCGGGCCGCAGAAGGACTACGAGTGCTCCTGCGGTAAATACAAGCGCCAGCGCTTCGAGGGCAAGGTGTGCGAGCGCTGCGGGGTCGAGGTGACCAAGAGCATCGTGCGGCGCTACCGCATGGGGCATGTGGAGCTGGCCACCCCGGTAGCCCACATCTGGTATGTGAAGGATGTGCCCTCCAAGATCGGTACCCTGCTCGACCTCTCGGCCCAGGAGCTAGAGCAGGTGCTCTACTTCGCCAAGTACATCGTCATCGATCCTAAGGGAGCCATGCTGGGTGGGGTGCCGGTGCAGAAGCGGCAGCTTCTCACTGACGAGGAGTACCGCGAGCTGCGCTTTGGCCGGCAGGAGACCTATGCTATCCCAGCCGGGGTGGATGCTCTGGTAAAGGACGGTGAGGAGGTCAAGAAGGGGCAGGAACTGGCCCCAGGCATCGTGAGCAAGATGGATGGCCTGGCCCTCTTTCGCTTTCCCCGCCGTCTTAGGGTGGCCTACGCCTTCAAGGAGCGGGCCAAGCTGAGCCTGCCTAAGGAGGCCTGGATCGAGCAGGATAGCTACAAGCCTGGGGAGCCCATCGCCGACCTCGAGGCCTCCTACCAGATCATCAGCGAGGATGCCGGGGCGGTGGACCTGGAGGAACTGGAAGAAGGGGCCTTGCTCAAGGTGCGGGACCCCGATACCAGCGAAGTAAGCGCCATCTACCTGATTCCCGCCGGGATGCACCTCAAGGTAGGCCAAGGCGAGCTGGTGGGACATGGGGACGTGCTGGCCCAGGGTAAGGGGCAGCTCAGGCTTCCTCGAGGACTCAAGGTGGTGGGCCTCGAGGCCGAGACCCATAAGAAAGAGGTCCACCTCAGCTTTACCCTCGAGCGCCCCCGGGTGGCTGAGTACCCCTTGCAGCCCCATATGCATGTGCTGGTGGCCGAGGGGATGCAGGTGCGTAAGGGCGACAAGCTGGTGGGGGCCATCGAGCCCGAGGAGGAGGTGTACGCCGAAGCCGACGGGGTGGTGCACCTGCACGAGCCGGCCTCCATCGTGGTGATGAAGGCCAAGCTCTACCCCTTCGAGGACGATGTGGAGGTCACCAACGGCGACCGGGTCTCCCCGGGCGATGCCCTAGCCGATGGGGGTAAGGTGGTCTCGGACATCTATGGCCGGGTGGAGGTGGACTTCGTCCGCATGGCGGTGCGGGTGATTGAGTCGTACGACATCGACGCCAAGATGGGGGCCCAGGCCATCCAGGAGCTTTTGAAGGAGATTGACCTGGGGGTGCTCGAGGCCGAGCTAGTCGAGGAGATGAAGCACCCCAGCCGGGCCCGCCGGGCCAAGGCTAGGAAGCGCCTGGAGGTGGTGCGGGCCTTCCGCGACTCAGGCAACCGCCCGGAGTGGATGGTGCTCGAGGCGGTGCCGGTGCTGCCCCCCGACCTGCGCCCCATGGTGCAGGTGGATGGTGGGCGCTTCGCGACCTCTGACCTCAACGACCTATACCGTCGCCTGATCAACCGCAACAACCGTCTGAAGAAGCTCCTTTCCCAGGGTGCCCCGGAGATGATCATCCGCAACGAGAAGCGGATGCTACAAGAGGCCGTCGATGCCCTGCTCGATAACGGGCGCCGCGGCACCCCGGTCACTAACCCCGGCTCCGACCGGGCTTTGCGCTCGCTCACCGATATTCTCTCGGGCAAGCAGGGCCGCTTCCGCCAGAACCTTTTGGGCAAGCGCGTGGACTACTCCGGCCGCTCGGTGATCGTGGTAGGGCCCCAGCTCAAGCTACACCAGTGCGGTCTGCCCAAGCGGATGGCCCTGGAACTCTTCAAGCCCTTCCTTTTGAAGAGGATGGAGGAGAAGGGCATCGCCAACAACGTCAAGAGCGCCCGCAAGATGCTGGAGCGCTCCCGCGACATCAAAGACGAGGTCTGGGATGCCCTGGAAGAGGTCATCCACGGCAAGGTGGTGCTCTTGAACCGCGCCCCCACCCTGCACCGCCTGGGTATCCAGGCCTTCCAGCCGGTGCTGGTCGAAGGTCAGTCCATCCAGCTTCACCCCCTGGTCTGCGAGGCCTTCAATGCCGACTTCGACGGTGACCAGATGGCCGTGCACGTGCCGCTCTCCAGCTATGCCCAGGCCGAGGCCCGTATCCAGATGCTCTCCAGCCACAACATTCTCTCCCCGGCCTCGGGTGAGCCCATTGCCAAGCCGGCCCGCGACATCATCCTGGGCCTGTATTACATCACCCAGCTCCGCCGTGAGAAGAAGGGGCAGGGTCTGGAGTTTGCCACACCCCAGGAAGCCCTCCAGGCCTATGAGGAAGGCCGGGTAGCCCTCAACGCCCCCATCAAGGTAGCCGGTAAGGAGACCAGCGTAGGCCGGCTGAAGTACGTCTTCAGTAGCGTAGACGAGGCGCTGCTGGCGGTGCAAAGCGGGGTGGTGGATCACCAGGACGTGGTCACGGTGCGTCTGGGCGATAAGCTTCTGGAAACCTCGCCAGGGCGGATGCTCTTCTTGCGCATCGTGGCTGAGGCCATCGAGGACCCGCAAAAGGCCCAGGAGCTGGTCAACCTCGAGGTGGCCCAGGAGAAGAACTCCCTCAAGGACCTGGTCTACAAGAGCTTCCTCTCCTTGGGTGTGGAAAAAACCGCTAAGCTCTTGGATGCGCTCAAGTACTACGGCTTTGTCTTTTCCACCACTTCCGGTATTACCATCGGCATTGACGATGCCGTCATCCCGACAGAGAAAAAGCAGTACCTGCAGGAGGCCGATGCCAAGCTGGCCCAGATCGAGCAGGCCTATGAGATGGGCCTGATGACCGAGGAGGAGCGCTTCCAGCAGATTCTCCAGCTCTGGAGCCAGACCACCGAGAAGGTGACCCATGCGGTGTTCAAGAACTTTGAGGAGAACTACCCCTTCAACCCGCTTTATGTGATGAGCCAGTCTGGAGCCCGGGGTAACCCGCAGCAGATTCGCCAGATCTCGGGTATGCGTGGCCTGATGGCTAAGCCCTCCGGCGAGACCTACCCGGTGCCGGTGAAGGCCTCCTTCCGCGAAGGCCTCACCGTGTTGGAGTACTTCATCTCCACCCACGGGGCCCGCAAGGGTGGGGCCGATACCGCACTGCGCACCGCCGACTCAGGCTACCTGACCCGCAAGCTGCACGATGTGGCCCACGAGGTCATCGTGCGCGAGGCTGACTGCGGCACCCCCGACTATATCTCGGTGCCCCTTTTGCAGTTCGACGAAGCCTTCCGCAACAAGCGGCTGCGCAAGAGGAGCGATATCGAGTCGGGCCTATATGGCCGCACCGTGGCCCGCGAGTTTGAGGTCAAGGGCCAGACCTTCACCGAAGGGCATCAGCTCAGCCTCGAGGACGTGAACCTAATCATCAAGGCGGCGGAAGAGCGGCTGATTGAGGAAGTGCCGGTGCGCTCACCCCTCACCTGCCGCACCCGCTACGGAGTCTGCCAACAGTGCTACGGCTGGGACCTCTCCATGGCCAAGCTGGTCAGCATCGGGGAGAGCGTAGGCGTGGTGGCCGCGGAGTCCATCGGCGAGCCCGGCACCCAGCTCACCATGCGCACCTTCCACACCGGGGGGGTGGCCACGGGAACCGACATCACCCAGGGTCTGCCCCGTGTAATCGAGCTTTTCGAGGCCCGTCGGCCCAAGGCCAAGGCGGTGATTGCCGAGATCGACGGTACGGTGCACATCGAGGAGCTGGAAGACAAGCTCAGCATCGTGGTCAGCAGCGAGGGCTTCTCCAAGGAGTACAAGGTGCCCAAGGAGGCCCGCTTGATGGTGAAGGAAGGCGAGACGGTGGAGGCCGGCCAGCCGCTGACCCGCGGGGCCATTGATCCCCATCAGCTTCTAGAAGCCAAAGGCCCCGAAGCGGTGGAGCGCTACCTGACCGACGAGATTCAGCGGGTCTACCGGGCCCAAGGGGTGAAGCTGCACGACAAGCATATCGAGGTGATTGTGCGGCAGATGCTCAAGTATGTAGAGATCACCGACCCTGGAGACAGCCGCTACCTCGAGGGCCAGATCATCGAGAAGTGGGATGTCGAGCGGGCTAACGAGGCCCTGATGGCTGAGAGCAAGACCCCAGCGAGCTGGAAGCCGGTGCTGATGGGGGTTACCAAGAGCGCCCTCTCCACCAAGAGCTGGCTCTCCGCTGCTAGTTTCCAGCACACCACCCATGTGCTGACCGAGGCGGCCATTGCCGGCAAGCTCGATGAGCTGATTGGCTTGAAGGAGAACGTTATCCTGGGCAAGCTCATCCCTGCTGGCACTGGCTCCGATTTCGTGCGCAATACCCAAGTGGTGGATCAGAAAACCCTCAAGCGCCTAGAGGAAGCCCGCCGCGAGGCTGAACAGGCCCCGGTAGGCAGTGTGCGCCGCCCAACGGTGCGGCCCGAGCAGCCCGGGCGTGAGGCCTAGCCGGGTAGGCCAGCGAAAACGGAGGCCCCAGTCGGGTACAAATGAAGGCCAGACTCTACCTTACCTTCCAGCAGGTCGGGGCCGACCTGTTTGCTGCAGGGCTGGCCTCGGCCACCTCGGGCAATTTCTCGGTGCGGGATGGGCAGGGCTTTTGGATTACCCGATCCGGGGTGCAGAAAGCCCACCTCACCCCCGAGGATCTGCTCTGGCTACCCCTCGAGCCCGATCCCACGCGCGACCAGGGGGCCTCGGTGGAGCGGGGGGTGCATCGGGCGGTCTACGCTTCCACCGAGGCCATGGCGCTGGTGCACGCCCACCCGCGCTATGCCATTGCCCTTTCCTTTCATATGGAGCGGATTGTGCCCATTGACCTCGAGGGGTGCTCTTACTTCGAGCAAGTACCGGTAGTGGCTCCCCAGAGCCTCTCGGCTACCCCAGAGGTGGCCCAGGCGGTGGCCCAGGCCCTGCAGCACCATCCGGCCTGCGTGGTGCGCGGCCATGGCGCCTTTGTCAGGGGTAGCGGGGCCACCTCAGAGGAGGCATTGCTGCAGGCCTATGCCCGAATGACCAGCCTAGAGGAAGCCTGCCAGATCTTGTTTCTAGAACGCCTATGGCGCAGCCTGGCCAGATAGGGGGAAGCCGTGCAGGTCATGTTTATTGAGGGCAAAGACGGTGAGGCCCTGCGGGCTTTAGCCCGGGGCTGGCCCTACCCCTATCGGCTGCTTTATCGCGCGGAACAGAATCTATACCTCCTGGAGGTCTGGGCCTACGCCCCAGGGATCGAGGCCCAGGTGGCCACTTTGCCCGATGTACGGTACTGGAGCTTCACCCTGTTGGAAGAAGGCTGGGTTTCCTAGGGCTCGAGGTTTAGCGAAGAGACTTTTCACGAAGAAGAAAAATCGTGAAAAGATTTACAAAGGGAGGCTATGCCATGCGTGAAGAAATCGACCTGATTCCCCTGGCCCAGGGGGTAGAGGTCTACTTGGAGGATACTGGCCCCTTAGAGGCCCCCACCCTTTTGGTGTTGCATGGGGGGCCTGGGGGAAGCAGCTATGCTTTGCGTGAAGGGCTAGCCGATTACCTGGAAGGCTTCCGGGTTCTCTACCTCGACCAACGGGGCAGTGGCCGTAGCCCAGCCCTACCAGAGGACCCTACGCTTTTTACCCTAGATGCTTTGGTAGACGACCTGGCCCGGTTGCGTGAACATCTGGGCCTGGATACCTGGACCCTGCTGGGGCATGGTTTTGGTGGGCTGCTGGCCCTGGAGTATGCTCGGCGTTTTCCCCAGGCCATCCAGCAGGTACTGACCATCAACCCCTGGGTGAACTTCCCCTGGCTGGCCGCTCAGCTTTACCGGGCTTCCCTCGAGATTCGGGGTTTGGAAGCGACCGAGGCTGTGCCACAAGACCCCACCCTCCTTTTGCAGGAGGCTTTTGCCCATTTAGAACCCAAGCTGCTCTTTGACAAGTTGCTCTTTCCCAGCCCGCACAGCCGCATGGAGTTGGAGTGGATTGTCGAAGGGGGGATGATCCTGGGCGACGATGCGCCGGGCCGTATGTTCGTGCGCAATGGGCTCTGGCACCTAGACTACACCCCCTATCTGCTAGACGTGCAGACCCCTACTGCGGTGCTGCTGGGCCTTTTGGACGCTAGCAGCTACCCCGAGGCCCAGAGCGTGGCCGACCTGACCGGTGGGCGGCTAGAGTTGATTGAGGGGGCCGGTCACTACCCCTGGATCGATCAGCCTTATGCCTTCGAGGAAGCCCTGAAAAACGCTTTGCAGGACGTCTATTAGCCCTCAGGGGTGTATCCCAGGGCGCGGAAGATTAGCTTTTGGTAGTACTGCGATAGCGCCTCGAGGCTAAGCTTGCCTCCAGGGCGGTACCAGTGGTAGGTCCAGTTGAGCGCCGACAGGACGAAGATGGCCGCCAACCGTGCATCTTCTACCCGAAAGACCCCGGCCTTGACCCCTGCCTCGATCACCCGCTTGAAGTGGGCCTCGTAGGCGTCGCGGCGAGCCTTTATCTGGTTTTGTAGTTCGGGGGTGAGGAACTTCCACTCGTGGAAGAAGACGGTAGCGTTATTTAGCTCGCGGGCGATAACCTCGAGGTGGCCGCGGATTAGGTGCTCGAGCTGTTCCTGGGGCGGAAGATGGGTTGGGACGGAGGTAGCGCTCTCCAAAAACTCGTCGGCAGCCCGGTTGACTAGCTCAAACAACACCTCTTCCTTCGACTGGATGTGGGCGTATAGGCTGCCCCCTTGTAGCTTGACGGCCCGGGCTAGGTCGCGCATGGAGGTGGCATGGAACCCCTGACGGCTAAACAACTGCCCGGCTGCATCGAGGATTTCGTCACGACGGGTGGGCTTTTCTAACTTGCCATCTGCAAACGAACGGTTGTTCGACACCTTGGCCCATGAGTATAGAAGCTGTTGCAGGTAGCGTCAACGCAGATGATCCACATTCCGCTTCGTGCCTTTGCCCCCTGGCTTGACGGGCTTGGGTCTCAGCCCTAGAATGCTTTGTGCTGCTGCGGCGGCGTGGTGAGCGTAGCTCAGCCGGTTAGAGCACTGGTCTGTGGAACCAGGGGTCGTGGGTTCAAGTCCCATCGCTCACCCCAAAACCATGCGCGGATGGTGGAATTGGTAGACACGCAAGACTTAGGATCTTGTGCCGCAAGGTGTGGGGGTTCAAGTCCCCCTCCGCGCACCAATCGCCCGAACAACTAGCTTTGAATTATGGGGAAAGGCCCAAAGGCTGTTAGGCCGCCTTTCCCCCATAGGCTCGTGTGGGTTTAGCCCCTACGCTTCTTCTTGAGCCCTCTACCGCGGCACTACCAAGGCATGGAGTAAAACCCTCACCCCAGGGATTCGTGGGGTGAGGGTTGGGCCGCTGGGCCTAACCACCCAGGATTTCCTGCTCTTTTTTATGCAGGGCCTCATCCACTTTGTGGATGAATTCGTCGGTAATCTTCTGTATTTCGGCCTCGGCGCGCTTTAGATCGTCCTCGGATAGGTGCAGCTCTTTTTGTAGCTTTTTGGCCTTATCGAGAGCCTCGCGGCGGATGTTGCGCACCGCAACACGGGCCTCCTCGGCATAGTGCCGAACCGACTTTACCAGGTCTTTACGGCGCTCTTCGGTTAGAGGGGGGATATTGATGTAGAGCGCGTCGCCCTTATTGGTGGGGTTTAGGCCAAGATCGGAGTCGCGGATGGCCTTCTCGATCTCCTTGAGCATGTTGGGGTCCCACGACTGCACCACCAGCGTGCGGGGATCGGGCGAGGAGATGGTGCCTACCTGGTTTAGGGGCATGCTGGAGCCATAGTACTCCACCTTGATGTTGCTCAGAATGGCTGGATTGGCCCGACCGGTACGCAGGGTGGCCAGGTGGTGCTCGAGGGCCTCGAGGGATTTTTGCATGTGGCTTTTGGTTTCGCTATAAAGCTCTTTGAGCATGTGGGCCTCCTAGGTCTCGGATAGCTTATAACCTTCCTGGTAGGCCGTGTGGGCTAGCTGTGTACCAGGGTTCCGACCCGCTCACCTTTGATGATTTTCTCCAGGTTGCCCTCGGTAAACATATCAAAGACCACGATGGGCATGTTTTGTTCCTGGCACAAAGCCATGGCGGTGGCGTCCATGACCTGCAGGCCTTCCACCAGGGCTTGGTGGTAGGTTAGCTCATCGTATTTTTGGGCTGTGGGGTTTTTGCGGGGATCGTCGTTGTAGACACCATCTACCTTGTTTTTGGCCATTAGCACCGCGTCCACGTTCATTTCCAGCCCGCGCAGGGCAGCGGCGGTATCGGTGGTCACGAAGGGGTTCCCAGTACCGCCGCCAAAGATGACCACCCGCCCCTTCTCTAGGTGACGCATGGCCCGCCGGCGGATGTAAGGCTCGGCCACCTGGGGGATGGTAAGGGCGGTCTGCACCCGGGTAGGCACCCCGATGAACTCCAGGGCATCCTGCAAAGCCAGGGCGTTCATGATGGTAGCCAGCATGCCGATGTAGTCGGCGCTGGCCCGATCCATACCCACCCCTTGCCGGGCGCCCCGCCAGAAATTGCCCCCACCCACCACGATGGCCACCTGCACGCCCAGCCGGTGGGCTTTGGCCACCTCCTGGGCCAGGGCCTTGGTGGCCTCGGGCTGAATACCGAAGCCGTTGCCAGAAAGAAACTCGCCCGATAGCTTTAGCAGTACCCGTTTGTACTTCATAGCCCTTCCCGAAGGAAAACCGAGGGCCAGGTAGCTTTGCCCCGACCCCCGGTTTCTGGCATTTTTAGGCTCCTACTTCGAAGCGAGCGAAGCGTTTGACCCGGATATTCTCGCCGATCTTGGCTACTGCGGCCTGGATTAGCTCGCCTACCTTGACCTTTTCGTCCTTGACGAAGGGTTGCTCCAGCAACACCATTTCCTCGAAGAACTTCTTCAGCCGGCCTTCTGCCGCCTTCTCGGCGATGTGCTGGGGCTTGCCCTCGTTGAGAAGCTGCTGGATATAGATGGTTTTTTCCTTTTCCAGGTCTTCGGGGGAAACCTCCTCGACGCTTACGTAGCGGGGGTTAGCCATGGCGATGTGCATGGCGATGTCTTTGGCCAGACGCTGGAACTCCTCGTTGCGGGCAACAAAGTCGGTCTCGGAGTTAAGCTCCACCATTACCCCCACCCGCTGGTTGTGGTGGATGTAAACCCCGATGATACCTTCCCTGGCCTCACGATCGGCTTTCTTGGCTGCCTTCAAGGCACCCCGCTCGCGCAGCAGAGTGGTGGCTTTTTCCGCATCCCAACCCGCATCCTCTAGGGCTTTTTTGACGTCGCTTACACCTGCGCCGGTCTGCTCACGTAGTTTTTTAATCAGTTCAAGTTGGTTCATAGGAAATCCTTAGGGTTGCTTTTGCTTAGGCTTCCACTGCAGGGGCTTCGCTCGAGGCTTCCTCGCGTCCACCGCCGCGAGCCTCCACGATCAGGTCGGTCATGCGGCTCACAATGAGCTGGATCGAGCGGATGGCGTCGTCGTTGCCGGGGATAATGTAGTCGCACAGGTCGGGGTCGGAGTCGGTATCGGCCAGGGCGATGACCGGAATCCCCAGCTTGCGAGCCTCCTTAACCGCGATGGCCTCCTTAGTGGGGTCTACCACGAAGAGGGCATCAGGCAGACGGCGTAGCTTGCGGAAGCCGCCAAGGTTTTTTTGCAGCCGCTCGAGTTCGTGTTTGAGCCGAACCTGCTCAGATTTGACCCGCTCTTTGATCTCCTCCGAGGCGAAGAGGGCCTCGAGCTCAGCGAGGCGGTTGACCTGGGCGGTGATGGTACGGAAGTTGGTCAGCATGCCCCCCAGCCAGCGCTGGTTGACGTAGGGCATCCCAGCCCGGTCGGCCTCGAGCTGGATGATCTCCTGGGCCTGCTTCTTGGTGCCCACGTAGAGGATGGTGGCCCCGCGCATGGCCAGGTCTTGCACATACTTGAAGGTACGCTCGAGCTCGACCATGCTCTTTTGCAGATCGATGATGAAAATGCCGTTGCGCTCGGCGTAGATGTAGCGCTTCATCTTGGGGTTCCAGCGCTTGGTTTCGTGGCCAAAGTGCACGCCGGCTTCGAGCAGTTCTTTGATGCTGATGTTTGTTGCCATTTTTTCTCCTAACGGGACGGTTGGAGTGGGCGCTCATCTGTGCCGAGGGGCTTTTTCTCCGAGCACCGTTCCCTAACCCCGGAGGGCCTTTCGGCACACCCAAAAGGGAAGTATAGCGGATGCCCACCCTTTACGGAAGTCCCGGGCATTGCTATACTCTCAATGCTTTTGCGGGGGCGTAGCTCAGCGGGAGAGCAGGTCCTTTGCAAGGACAAGGTCAGGGGTTCAAATCCCCTCGCCTCCACCAGAAAACCGGGCCTATCTGGCCCGGTTTTGTGTTTCCCCGGTATGCTAAAAATGATGAACATCCCGGTTTGGGACGATGGCCACTGGCCTGGTCTACCCCAGTTGGAAGGAACCCTCGAGGCCGAGGTCTGCGTGGTGGGGTTGGGGGGCTCGGGTTTGGCGGCCATCCATCAGCTGTTGCGTTTGGGCCAAACAGTGGTGGGGATTGACGCTGCTACCGTGGCTGGAGGGGCGGCAGGGCGAAACGGGGGTTTTCTGTTGGCCGGGCTGGCCAGGTTTTACCACCAAAGCGTGGCCGAACACGGGCGCGACTTTGCCCGAAGGGTCTACCTGGCTACCTTGGAAGAAATTGCCCGTATGAAGGCAGAAGCTCCCCAGGAGGTGCGGGCCGTGGGGTCTTTGCGCATCGCGGCTTCGGAGGAGGAGCTAGCGGACTGTGAGGCGCAGCAGCGTGCCCTACAGACCGATGGGTTTGCGGTTGAGCCTTACCAGGGGCCTGAGGGTCAGGGGCTACTCATGCCTGATGATGCGGCCTTCAATCCCTTGAAGCGCTGCCGACGATTGGCCCTTCAGGCTTTGCAGGCAGGTGCCCGGCTCTTCGAACACACCCCAGCCCTACGCATTCGCTCAGGGGAGGTGGAGACGCCCCGGGGCCGGGTGCGTTGCCAGCGGGTACTGGTGGCGGTGGATGGCGGCCTCGAGCGGGTTCTACCTGAGCTAAAGGGGCGGGTCCGTACAGCCCGTTTGCAGATGCTGGCTACTGCGCCGACGGAGGCCCGCTTTCCCAGACCGGTCTATCGCCGTTGGGGCTACGACTACTGGCAGCAACTGCCCGATGGGCGAATTGCCCTGGGAGGGATGCGCGACGCGGGTGGGGAAGCCGAATGGACCTTGCAGGCTGAGCCCAGCCAGGACATCCAATGTCGTTTAGAGCAGCTCCTGCGCCAGCTTGGTATTCAGGCTCCTATCACCCACCGTTGGGCAGCCTCGGTAGGCTACACGCCCGATGGCCTGCCCATTGCCGAGGAGGTGCGGCCTGGGGTCTGGGCGATTGGGGCCTATAGCGGCACTGGCAACGTGGTAGGGGCCCTGCTGGGGCAGGAGGTGGCCTGGGTGCTGGCGGGGGCTAGGCCGCCTCGCCCCCTATTCTTGTCTTGAGGTTTTGCTCTGTCCCTTGGCTTTGTACATCTCGCGGTCGGCGTGGCGGTAGAGGGTGTCGGGGTCGCTGCCATCGCGGGGGTAGATGGCCAGGCCAATGGAAGCGGTCACCTCGAGGGCGCGGTTGCCAATGCGCACGCTAGTGTTGACCTCCTGGCCAATTTTCTGGGCCAGGCGCTCGGCCATCTCCACCGAGGGCAGGTCAGCCAGAATGATGCCGAACTCGTCGCCGCCTAGTCGGGCTACCGAGTCGCTGGCCCGCACCGAGAGGCTAAGCTGTCGGGCAATGCTGCGCAGCAGTTCATCACCGGTAGCGTGACTGAAGGTATCGTTGACCTGTTTGAAGTTGTCCAGGTCGATGTAGACTACCCCTACCAGACGATCTTTTTCCTGGGCCCGGGTCATGGCCTGGGTCAAGCGCTCTTGATAAAGCATGCGGTTGGGTAGGCGGGTTAGGGCATCGTGGGTGGCCTGGTATTCCAGCTCCTCGATCAGAGCCTGGCGGTCTATGGCAATGGAGGCCAGGTCGGCGGTAGCCTGGATGGCCCGGCTGTCGGGGCCTAGGGGGGTAGGGCCTAGCACGCTCAAGGCGCCCAAGATACCCTCTTTGCAGCGAATGGGCAGGGTCAGGCCATGCCGGAAACCGGCCACCAGCAAAGCCCGGCGTATCTCGGGGGGAAGGCTTTCCTTGAGGTCGAGATTTTCTGCTTCGGATACCTCGCCTTCAAGGACATTTTGTCCAAAGGGCCCGATGGGGCCAGTTTGCAGAAATCGCTGAATCACCTCGGGCAGGCCGTGGCTGGCCACGCTGTTTTGCTGCTCGCCCTTGGCAATTTGAATGGCACAGGCCGCTTCGGGAAGTTGGGCGTTGAGCATCTCCACGGTGGCTGCAAGGATGTCCTCGAGCTCTGCCCCGCGGGCAATCATCTCCAAAGCCAGATTGCGGTCACGCTCGAGGCGAACCGCCCGCTTGTGTTCGGTTACGTCCACAATTAGGCCACGCAGCCGCACGGTGCCGTTGGGTTCCTGCATAGCGCTAACCCGATCCTGGAACCAGTGCAAGCGGCCATTTTTGTCGAAAGCGCGGTATTCGATTTCGGTGGTCTCGAGGGCTACCGAAAGATTGCGCAGGCGCTGGGAGACCATCTCGAAGTCTACGGGATAAAGCACCCGGGGCCATACGCTTTCCTCGCGCGGGCCTAGAAAGCGTTCCACCGGATAACCCAGCACTCGCTCGACCTGGCGGCTGACAAAGATGAAGACCAGGGTGTCTTTTTGAAACTCGGCCTCCCAGACGATCCCTCCCAGCGAGTTGACCAGTTCCTGGTAGAGCGCACGCGATTTGCGCAGTTCCCACTCGGCCAGCTTACGCTCGGCCAACTCGTTGCGCAGTTGTTCAAATAAATGGGCGTTTTCCAGCAGGGGCGCGGCGGCTCTCGAGGCCGCCATAACGATTTCGATCTCGTCCTGGTTGAACTCCCGCGGTTCGTAGCTGTCCAGCCCCAGGGTTCCTAGCACCCGGTCGCCCGCCAGGATGGGCACCAGCAGCATCGAGACCACGCCAAAGCGCCTGGCCACCTCCCGCCCGGGGCCCATCCGGGGGTCGTTTTGAGCGTCCCATACCGAGACTGGCCTGCGCTCACGCATGACCTGCAGGCTAATCTCGTTGCCCTCGAGGGAGATGCGGTCGTGGCTGTTGCGGACCTCCCCAGAGCCATACTCCGAGACAATGGTCAGGTAGCGCCCATCCTCCGATAGCCGGGCGAACCCGGCATGTTGCACCCCTACCACTGTGGTTAGCTCGCTACAGATGACGTTCAGCACAGTTAGGGGGTCCAAAGGTGCCCCCGAGGTGGCCACGATCTGCTTGAGCATGGTGGCCTCCTTGAGCCGCCGGTTCAGCTCCTTTTTGGAAAAGGAGAGGGCGGGGGAGTGCTTTTGGGCGGGCTTTCTTGGCATCTTTGCTATGGTTTCCTTGGGCCTGGCTTTTGGAGCATTGGCTACATCATACCCAAAAAGCGGGCTGGTTTCTTGTCCGCTTAGTTTCGTTCTGACCTCTAATCACCTCCCCCTCCCCCACTCCGCCAGGGCCCTCAAGGCCACCTTCTGAATCGCAGGAGAACCCAGAACC
>FWWL01005151.1_pt1 | contig 20841 bp, 15 predicted proteins | sample 2228331 | NCBI WGS metagenome assembly FWWL01 (sample SAMEA103939775, study PRJEB20133) | metagenome | reverse complement strand
CCACCCACCCCCCCCGAGGCTAAGGAGGCTAGGCCTCTTTTCTTAATTGTAGGGGGGGGCATCCCCTATTTTAAAAAAGCGCCTTAGGCGCCCCACATTTTTTTTAAAAAGTGCCCTAGGCACCCCTAAGATTACCCCCGTTTTCTGAAAGGCAAGTAATTCATTACCACATTCCAGATAGATAAGCAAAGTAGTTTTCCCCATTTGCTTAGCAATCTATTTATAGTAACTTCCCCCCACCCTTAAGTTTAATTATAGGGGGCTTCCGCCCCCTATGAATACCCCCGTTTTTTAAAGAAAGCGCCCTAGGCGCCCTTAGGCACAGTGCTTTAAGCGCCCTTAGGTACGAGGCTAGGCTTTTTTTTAATTGTAGGGGGATTCAACACCTATTTTAAAAAAGTGCCTTAGGCACCTTTTAGAAGGAAAAATTTTTGTTAAATAGAAATTTCCGTGTAACTTTCGGTTAGCTTTAATTTATAAGTTTTATTCGTAAATCATGTTTAATATCTCAAGACCTGTTCTATGCTTTTGTATTGGATCGTTGTCAAAATGTCTTTTTATCATTTTTATTTCGTCTTTTCCATATCTCTCTAGAAGAAAATTTAATATTTCTATTGCGACAACTGACTCTAGCACAACTCCAGCTGCTGGGACAGCTGTTACATCTGACCTTTCGACATGAGCTTTGAAAGGTTCTTTTGTAATTACATCGACAGAATTTTTAGGTTTTATTAAGGTAGAGATAGGTTTCATAACAGCTCTTATGACTATGGGATTTCCGTTGGTCATACCACCCTCTATTCCCCCGGCGTTATTCGAGTACCTGATAAATTTGTTGTCTTCGAAGTATATTTCATCGTGTAGTTGTGAACCTTTGAGTTCTCCCATTTTGAAACCAGCACCAAATTCAACACCTTTGATTGCTTGAACACTCATTATGGCAAATGCTAATTTGGCATCGATTTTATCCTCCCAGTGTGAATAACTACCTAAACCAACAGGGGGATTTAAGATTATAATCTCTATAATTCCTCCTAGTGTGTCACCTTCTTGTTTGACTTCATCGATGAGTTTTTTTATCTTTTCTTCGTATTCTGGATTGGCGACTCCTACTTCGGAGTTTTTTGCATTTTCCATGATTTCTCGGTAAGTTCCTTTAACATTAACTCTGATTCCACCGAAATTCACAACGTGTGAGAATATTATAACATCAAAAAACCTCTCTAGTATAAGTTTAGCTATAGCTCCGACCGCGCATCTTGCTGAAGTTTCTCTAGCACTAGCCCTCTCTAGGACATCTCTGATGTCGTCAAAGTCATACTTTAGATACCCTGTTAAATCAGCATGCCCAGGTCTAGGCTTGGTAACCTTAGGAATAACTTTGTCTTTCCAATTTTCCCAATCCTTGTTCCATATTACTAGAGATATAGGGCCTCCTAGAGTTTTGCAGTTTCTGACTCCCCCTATAAAGTCTACTTGATCATTTTCTATTTTCATTCTCCCACCACGCCCGTATCCTTTTTGCCTTCTAGAAAGCTCTTTGTTTATGTAATCTATATCTATGGTGACATTAGCTGGTATACCGTAGACTATGGCTGAAATACCTCTTCCATGTGATTCACCAGATGTAAAGTATTTTATCATAGCGCTATTTTACCTCAAAGAAACCTATGTTTCTGAATTTATTATATCTCATCTGAAGAAGTTGTGAAACAGAGAATTTTTTGAGGACTTCTAACTCTTTACTTAATTCAATTCTTAGATTTTCGAGAGCAACCTTAGGATTTTTGTGCATACCACCAAGAGGTTCTTTTATGATTTTGTCTATAACACCTAGTTCTTTACACCATCTAGAGGTTAATCTTAGAGCTTTAGCTGCTTCTTTAGCTTTACTTGCATCCTTCCAGAGAATAGAAGCACATCCTTCTGGAGAAATAACAGAATATATCGCATATTCCATCATGAAAACTCTGTCAGCTACACCTATAGCTAGGGCACCACCACTCCCACCTTCGCTTATTACGGTAGCAATGATAGGTACTTTTAAGGTGGACATTTCAGCCAAATTTCTAGCTATTGCTTCGCCTTGACCTCTTTCTTCTGCACCTATGCCAGGATAGGCACCTGCTGTATCTATGAATGTAAGGATTGGAATATTATACCTTTCGGCTAGTTTCATAATCCTCAAAGCTTTTCTGTATCCCTCAGGATGTGTCATCCCAAAATTTCTTTTAACTTTTTCTTCTATGTCTTTCCCTTTTTCTTGCCCGATTATACAAACAGTCATGTTGTTAAATCGTCCGAAACCAGTTATTATGGCCTTATCGTCGCCAAAAAACCTATCACCATGAAGCTCTATAAAGTCGACGAATAGATTCTCTAGAAAATACTGGAAAGTTGGTCTTTGGGGATGTCTGGAAATTTCTACAACCTGGTATTCTGAAAGATTACTGTATATTTTTGACTTGATTTCCTCTAATTGTTTTCTAAGACTTCTAATCTGAGGATCATTTTCATCAAGGTTGGATTTTAATTTTATTTCCTCTATCCTTCTTTCTATCTCAAGTATAGGTTCTTCAAAACTCAAATACTTTATGTCTGACACATTTTACCTCCAGAGTGTTTTTTTAGAAATCTTGGATTACCTTATCCTAAAGCCTTTGTATATTACCATTTCACCCCTTTTAATCTTTACAAAAAATTCTTTTGTGTTTTTGTTTTTATCTGCGAAGTTTTTGAAGTCAGAAATATTTGATATCTTAGTTCTATTAATTTCAAGTATAATGTCTCCTTTTGTAAGTACTTCTTCAAATGGGCTATTTGGTTTTATATCAACTACCACAACTCCTTCACCGTCTTTAGAACCACTGACTACTAGTCCGTTGAATTCAAAAGTATCCTCTGTTGATCTGCTTTCTACATTTTCTTGTAACATTGATATAAATTTACTTCTATCAGCTACTTCAACGCTAAACTCGAGTTTTTTACCATCTCTTACAAGGATTATTTTTATTTTCTGACCTGGTGACTTCGAAGAAACAGTGAGGAGTAAATCATCAAAATTTTTTATAACTTTACCATCTGCTTCTATTATTATGTCACCTGGTTTTATTCCTGCTTTTTCTGCTGGACTATTTTTTTCAACTTTTCCTACTATTACACCAACACCTTCAGGTATCCCTAAATTTTTTCTAGTTATTTCATCTGGTTCACCGGATATCGAAACGCCTATAAAACCTCTTTCGACTTTGCCCTTAGTGAGAATCTGATTAACTATGTTTTTAGCTAGGTTTATAGGTATAGCGAAACCTACACCGACATTTCCAGCTAGACCCATTTGAGCTCCTGGAGAATATATCATGGTGTTTATACCAATAACTTCCCCGAGAATATTAACCAGTGGTCCGCCACTATTTCCAGGATTTATAGGTGCATCTGTTTGTATGTATCTGGAAAATTTACTAGCATCTTCTAGAGATCTACCAACAGCACTGACGGTTCCAAAAGTAAAGGTGCCGTTAAGCCCAAAAGGATTACCTACAGCAATAGCAAAATCTCCAACTTTTACACTATCTGAATCACCTAGAATGACAGTAGGTAAGTCTTCTTTAGGGTCTATTTTGAGAATTGCTATATCTGTTTCTTCGTCGTAACCAATAACTCTGGCTTTGTATTGTTTTCCGCTTTTCAAAATTGTTACTATTATGTTAGTAGCTATTTTACCAGCAGGTCTAACTACATGTAAATTACTAAGTATATATCCGTCTTTTGAGATTATAAAACCGGAACCTAGACTTGGAATTACCTGTTTGAATTCTTTTTCACCACTACCTTTTGGTATATCGAAAAATCTTCTAAAAAATTCATCATTTTCAAAAAAATCAAAAAATGGATCCCTATACTTCCTAACTACTACTTCTTCACTTTTTATGTTAACAACTGCTGGGGTTACAACTTCTGCTACATAGTTCAGAGCTTTTTGAACACTATAGGCTAGCTTAACTTCATCGGGATACTTAGATAAATCCAATTTAGATGAAGCAAATGATAGGTTAGCACTACTGGAATTGTCTTTGCTGCATCCAACCCCAAAAATAGAAAATGAAAGGACAAATCCAGCTATAAAACCAGTTAAAATAAGGTTCAAAACAAACCAATTCCTTAAGATCCTTTTCGCGAAGTTCATGTTTTTCTTCCCCTTTTACCTTAGCTTTAAATCTATTATCAAAAGATAAGATTAAAAATTTCAAATATTTGGTTACATTTTCAGAGGTTTATACTTAAAAATTTTTCTTAGCCCCCTATTTAGGGTAACTCCCCTCCCACCCACCCTAAGAGATTTCACAGGGGGCTTCACCCCCTAGTGTACCCCCGTTTTTTAAGGAAAGTGTTTTAAGCACTCGGCCTAATTGTTTCCTTTTAAAAGGAGAATTTCTGTTAAATAGAAATCCCTGGTTTATGGTTATGAAAAATAGAAATTTGTTATCGTTTTGCTTCATTTTATTGATCTAGGAGGATTTAAGATGAAAATTGGTTTCATAGGTTTTGGTAACATGGGTAGTGCTATAGCTTTGGGTATATCTAATTCTATAGTAGAGCCTTCAGATATAGTTATATATGACAAGGATTCTTATAAAACTTCTAATCAAAAAAGTTTTAATGTTGCTTTGTCGAGTTCTGAAGTTGTTGAGAAAAGTGATGTTATCTTTTTGTGTGTAAAACCAAAAGACTTAAGTGATGCTTTGGCACCTATAAAGAATATTTTTGATCAAAGTAAAATATTGATTTCTATTCTTGCTGGTGTTAGAGTTGAAAAAATTTCAAAAATTTTTGAGCATGGTTCTAAACCTAAAATTGTGAGAGTTATGCCTAATACTCCTGCTTTAGTAGGTGAAGGAGCTATAGGAATATTTTTCGATACGAGTTTAACAACAGATGAGAAAGAAACGGTGAATAAACTGTTATCTTCAGTAGGAAAATGTGTAGTTGTAGAGGATGAAGATTTGATGGATGCGATAACCGGATTATCAGGTAGTGGTCCTGCTTATGTATTTTTGGTTATACAAGCACTTGCTGATGGAGGGGTAAAAATGGGATTGAGTAGGGAAACATCTCTTTTACTTGCGGCACAAACTGTATTTGGAAGTGCTAAAATGTTACTCGAAAACATAAACAAGTTTCATCCAGAGCAGTTAAAAGATATGGTTATGTCTCCTAAGGGAACAACTGTCGAGGGTATAACTGTTCTTGAGGAAAATAGAGTAAGATTCGCTTTCATAAAAGCTGTTGAGGAGGCCACTAAAAAGTCAAAAGAACTTTCTAAATAGTTTGTTTTAGTTTTATTGCGAGAATAACTCTTGAAAAATGTTACAAAACCATAGCATTCTAGATAAGCAGTAGAGGAATTTCTACTTAAGAATTTTTCTTAGCATCCTATTTATGTCAACTCCCGCCCAACCCACCCTTTAATTTGCTTATAGGGGGGCTTAGCCCCCCTAGTAATACCCCCATCTTGAATTAGAAAGTAACTTTCTGCCTAATTTCCCTTTAGTTACTTATAAAGGGTTCCACCCCCCTAAGATTACCCCATTATTTAAGAAAAGTGACTTAGGTACAGTGCCCTAGGCACCCTTCTAAGGGTACTATCTTTTTAAAATTAGTATAATATACCTACCATCCCTAAGAGATTCTATAGGGGGCTATGTCCCCTAGTAATACTCCCATTATTTAAGGATAGTGCCTTAGGCACACACTGACCCTAATTTTTTAGAAAGAAAAATTTTTGCTAAATAGAAATTACTGAAGGTAAAAAAGTAATGTTGCTTTAAATCTTTGTGTTTGTTATATTTAATTTATGAAAAGTAGGTTTATAGTATCTATTTTAGTGGTTGTTTGCATTTTAAGTTTGTTGAATGTTTCTTATTCTGGAGAAGGATTATTTCTGCCAAAAGTAGAACGAAACCTTTCTAATATTATTTTGTATTTTGTTAGTCCAAAAGAAGCAGAAAATTATGTAACATCTAATAGATCGGAATATGATTATTTTAAGGTTGGTATGTATTTCTATTATACTGGACTATCTATGTTTGCTAGACTTACCAATAGAGGTGATTTTTTCAAAGGTATAGACGAAAGAAGATATTATTTTTCTAAAGCTGTGGAATATTTCCAAAAGTGTTTACAGATTCAAACGAATAATCCGTATTTTATTTCTTACTTGGGTCTAGCAAAATCTCTTTTTGGTATACACAGTGGTATAATAAAGGCTTTTCAGGAAAACAACGAAGCTATTTCTCTGCTAAACAGAGCAGTTGAGATTGATAAAAATAATCCAGAAATTAGATCTATAAGGTTTCTTTTGTTTGTTAATTACCCTTACAGATTTTTTTCAAACCTTAGAAAGGTTATAGAAGAAGATTTCGATATTTCGATAAGGTGGTTGTATTCTCTTGAGGAATATTCTAAGAATGATAATATTTTCAAGAAATTCTACGATAAGGAAAATATTTGGGAACTTAAGAATCAGCATCTTTTTTCTATGGGGAGATATTATTACGATGGAGTTGGTGATAAGAAAAAAGCTCAAATTTATTTCGATAAAATTCCAAAAGATAGTTTCTGGTATACTTTTTTACAAAACTATCTGAAGGGATCGGTTGAATTTAATTAGTATATTTTTAAATACAGGAGAGTTTATGGGTAATTTTGACTTTAAGGGTTATGTTAAAAAGTTGTTAGTCAAAAATAGTAAGGTTGATTTGGTGATACTTCTTGATATTATGGTAAATTGGAGGGAGATTGTAGGAGATTTTTTCTACAAGCATTCTGTTCCATATAGTGTTCACTTTAGGGATGCTACTTTATTTGTTGCCTGTGATGACAACATAGTAGCTCAGGAGTTGTATCTGTTGCAGAAGGATTTGATAAAATGTTTGAATCAGAAATTGAATTTCAAGATAAAACGAGTAAAAACCATTTTTGATATGAGAATTTTTAGGAAGTTCATTAAATTTTTGGATTCATCTAAAAGTTATGTAGATGAATTTAGCTTTTTTAAGCTACCTAGTGAAACTGAGAGAAAGATAGAGAGAATTTTATCTAAGGTTAATGATGAAAATCTTAAGGAATCTCTAAGGGTATACTTTAGATTTGTAGTTTTTAGAAAGAATAAGAGTAAAAATAGTCTATAGACATGAGATCGTAAAACAAGTATTTAAGAATCAAACAATTTTTCAGGAATTTCTATTTAACAAAAATTTTTCCTTTTAAAAGGGAGTTATAGAGGGACCAAGTCCCTCTAAGAAAACAATTAGGGTGGGTTGGGTGGGAATTGCCCTAGATAGATGCTGATAAAAATTCTTAAATAGAAATTCCTGGACAATTTTTGAAAAATCTTTACAACATTAAGCAATTTTTTTATAATCACAAAAAAAGACTTAGGGGGTAAATTATGAATATTTCTAGGAGCCTATTGCTGATTTTTTCTGTGATTTTGAGTATTTACCTTGTAGGATGCGGGGGCCCTGGCAATAAGCTAGTGTTCATGTACTGGGGGACACCTGAAGAGAAGGAAGTAGTGTTGAGTTACATTGATGCGTTTAAGAAGAAGAATCCTGGTGTAGAGATAGAAGGAATACATGTTGATTCTTTGAGTTTTGGGCAGAAACTAAAGACCATGATCGCTGGTGGCACTCCGCCTGATGTATTTTACCTTGATATAGAAGATTTTGCTGGTCTTGCTGAAGCTGGAGAGTTACTTGCCATAGATGAATTTGTAGCTAAAGACGCTTCAGAAATTAACTTGAGTGATTTCTTTGAAGCTCCATTCAATGAGTTTAGGTATAAAGGTAGGCTTTATGGTGTAGCTAAGGATTTTACTACTCTGGTACTTTACTATAATATTGATCTTTTTGATAAATACGGTATAGGCTATCCAAATGATAACTGGACATGGGATGATTTTCTGAATGCTGCTAAGAAGCTTACTAAGGATCTTGATGGAGATGGTAGTGTTGACCAGTTTGGTTTTGTTTTGGAAACATGGGCGAACTGGTGGAGAAACTGGGTTTATGCTAATGGTGGAGCTTTCTTTGATGAGAAAGGTAATTTTGTGCTTGGTAAGGAACCGTATTTAAAGGCAAATGCTGAGGCAATTCAGTTTCTTGCAGACCTTATGATAAAACATGGTGTTGCACCTAAGATAACTGCTGCTAGAGAGTTTGGTGGTGGTGAGGCAATGTTTGTTGATGGTAGGGCTGGCATGGCTGCTTATGGTAGGTGGGCTACTTTGAGATTTAGGGATATAACAAAGTTTAAGTGGAATGTTGCTAATATGCCAAAGGGTAAATCTAAACGCGTTTCTACTTTATTTACTGTGGCATATTGTATATCTTCACAGACAAAGAACAAGGAGTTAGCTTGGGAATTGGTTAAGTTTTTGTCAAGCCCGGAAATCCAGAAAGATGTTGCTAATAGCGGTTTAGCCATACCTATAAGAAAGTCTGTTGCGTATACGGATGATTTCTTGAAAGCTGCTGCTTTACAGAGAAATCAACCACAGGTTGATAGCAATGTTTATCTGGATGCTCTTAAATATGCTACTGATTTTAGAAGACCTACTTACTGGGTTAGGATAAGAGATATCTTGGATGAGTATATACAGAAGGTGTTTATAGGTGACATGAAAGCTCTCGAAGCACTTAAGGAGTTACAGCTAGACGTTGAGGATGTAATTGAATAGTTTTACAAGGGGGTGTTCCCCCTTTCTAGAATTATTTTTTTTATTGATGTCTGATGTATTTAAAAATTACTTTGATATATGTATTCTTATTTCAGAGGGCAAGATAGATTCGTTTTCTTCGCTGAAGAATTATCTAATATCGAATAAAATTAAGGTTTCTAACCATGTTCTAGATAAGTTGTTTTTCATGGTAAAAAAGATTCACTGGGGTATTTTCTCAGAGATAAATTTCGAAGAGTACCCGAAACTCTGGAAAGAATTGGTGGTATTGGACCCTAAAATGAAATTTTATGGGGATTTAAAAAGAAGCATGATGATTTCTTCTATTTTTGTTGCTATACTCGATATCCATGGATACACTTCTTTTTGTCAAAGAACTAAGAAAAATATCACAGCGTTACAAAGGTTGGATGATTTTGTTAATAAGATTATAAAAGAAGCTGCCAAAAAGTATGGCGTTCTCGCTGTAAGGGAGAGAGGTGACGAAGTTGTTTTAATAGGAGCTGATGCTGTAGAAATCTTATCCGCGGTTTTTGAAGTTGTGAAACTGTTCTCTAAAAATACCGAGGTTAGTGGTGATGAGAGTTTTTTCTTACCACCGTTTGAGATTTCTGGAGGTGTTGCTGGAGGGTATATTTCAACGCCACTTATAATAGGTAAAAATGGTGATTTGCAGGGTTTTCTGTTGAATATGGCAGCACGTTTACAGGCTAGAGCTAATGCTCTCGACCCTTCAAAAACTAAGATAATAGTTGACCAAAGTGTCTTTTACAAAGTCTCCACAACTAAAGAATTACCAGATGTTATCAAAAATATTAAATTTCTATACAATGGCAATATATCCTTTAAGGGTGTATCTCTTAAGGTTTATGAGGCTTATACTAAGGAAGAAAAGTACAAAATCTACCTAAATAACTATGTGAAACTTTTGAACGAACTTATAGCTAAAAATGAGTGGAAGAGGGCTATTTTTACAACACTTTGTGATATGGTTATTAAGGTTATGGACGAAATGCAACCTTTCCAGCATGAAATACACATTGGAAACATCGTTCAGGATTCAAAGTTAGTAGTCAATAATGAATATATTTCCAACTCTTTCCTAAAAGCGAAGTACCTATTTACTAACACTGGAAACTACAAAGATGCTGTTATCAAAATAAAAGAAATATCAGGTATAATGGAAAATATACCAGAAATAGATGGACTTGTAAAAGAATATTGTAAGTCGATCTCTGATGTTTATTATGGTATAGTTGAGGATTTTGAGAAGGTTTATATGTCTATTGTAAAAGATAATCCTTCTGTTTTCCTTTCGCCAGATGAAATGGAGTTACTAATTAACTCGGAATTTTATAATTCTAGGTATAGTAGAGTTATCGATAGACTACATGCAGATGTAAAGTTCTCTGAAAAAAGAAATGTGGTTTGGGTAAGATTAGTATCTTCTTTAAAAGGTAATATACAATTCCAGATATATTCAGGAAAAAAATGAGATTGCCGAAGAACTTTCGAAATTACTGACTTTAGTTGTTAGACACTTTATTGAAGTGGGTATCAGTAGGTAGCTCCTCAAAATCTATTAAGATTGAGTGATATTTACTCTCTTGTCAGAGAACAATGAAAAAGTGTCAACTGGCTCTTGAGTGGAAATTGTTTTACTTTATTATTCTAAAATTAGTGTTCAGGGGTTTCTACTTAAGAATTTTTCTTAGCATCCATCTAGGGTAACTCCCCACCCACCCGCCCTGAGGCTAGGGAGGCTAAGCCTCTTTGAAGCTAGGCTTCTTTTCTTAATTGTTAGGGAGCTTTACACCTTGTTTTAAGAAAGTGCTTTAAGCACCCCTAGGTGCCCCTCTAAGGGTACTCCCGAAGTAGATCTTTAAAGCAAGTTTACTACTTTTAATTTATCAACCTATCAATGGTAACTCTCGCCCTTAAGTTAACTAATAGGGGGCTTCGCCACCTAAGATTACCCCCGAGGCTAGGTATCTTTTGAGGCTAAGCCTCTTTTCTTAATTGTAGGGGTCTTTACCCACTAAGTGTGGCTCCGTTTTTTAAGGAAAGTGCCTAAGGCACCCTAATTGTTGTTCTAGAAGGTTTAGCCTTCTAAGACTATTCCCGAGTCTAAGATTCTTTTTTCTTTGAGTTGCCTAATTATTTAGAAAGCTTTTGCTAAATAGAAATTTCTGAATTAATGTTTGTGTCTCTTGAAAACGAACATTATAATTTAGTATTTTTTATGGTGTAAGATACATGAAAAAGAACTTACCAAAAGAAGTCGAGAACATAGTAAATTCTATTTCTTTCAAGTTTTTTGAGAGATACAAAAGTAAAGTTACACTGGAAGACTTACAGCAAGAAGCAAAGGAAGCAGCTATAATGGCTATGAGAACGTTTGATGAAACGAAAAATGTTACTCTAGAGTCATATTTGAAAACTTGTGTGAAAAATAAACTTATAAACTATGTAAACAGAAAATCCCACATAAGGAAAAAGGTGAAAAGTCTTGAAGATCAAGAAGTTGAAAATTTATCCCAAGATTTTTGGGAAGAATTGCATGATATAATACTAGCAAGAAATATAATATCTTTTGTCAATTCAAGTAAAGATATACTAACAGATGAGGAGATCAATATCTTCAACTTGAGGATAAATGGTTTTTCATATAAGGAGATAGCTAGTAAGATTGGTAGGAATGAAAAATTTGTTGATAATACCTTGCAAAAAATAAAAAGAATCGTTTTATATAGATTTAAGCTATGAGATTTTTTAAGTTATTTTTGTATGTTACTACTTCAATTATTATACCTGTATATATAATTTTTTCTTATATTGGTAATCCTAAGATCGTTGTTAGAAATGTAAATATAAACCCTAATATTGATTTTGTCGATAAGGAGTTAGTGAAGTATGCAGCTGAAGGTATTTATCAGAAACCTATATTGGCGATAGATACGAGGTTTTTAGAGAAGGATATATCCCTTAGGTTTAGAGATATAAAAAGGGTTAAGGTTTTGGTAATACCACCAGATAAGATTAACATAGATGTTGAATATAAAGTTCCGGTGGTAAAACTAAAAACGCAATACAGTGGATTTGTTTTTCTAGATAGTGATTTGAACCCTGTTAAGGAATATAAAAAAAGTATATTTGACAACTTGCCAACTATATTAGTGGAAACAACAGATTATAGAGTAAAACTAAGTAACATAGTGGATTCTCTTTCTCAGATAGATCCAGCAACTTTAAAATCTTACTCATTTCCTGAAATATTTATCATTAGGGATAGTGGTATATATGCTTTCAACACAAAGTACAAAATAATGATATTTTTTGGAAACGATATAGACTATAGAAGGTTAAATAGATCGTATCTTACCACTAAATACATAATTCAGAAAAAACTACCTACTAGGTATATAGACGCAAGATATGATACATTTGTAGCAAAGTAGACAAAATATTTACAATATCTGTTATTCTAGTGGTTGAAACTTTTTGCCGCCCGCTCTAAAGAACTTTGAGAAAAACTCATAATAATTTAACCTGAGGGTCTGTATACCTACTATAAATCCTTCTAATACTATTATAAAGATTTGCCCAAAGACTATAACTATTCCCGCGATAATAGTTCCGAATAGAGTGCCGTTGTTCAAAACATTAGCTATAGAGAAAAAAGTTATAGAAAGTGCCGCGTGATTTAGCGCAAAACCTGCTATTCTTATGAAAGAAAGTGTATTACTTACGAAAGAAGTTAATATTTCGAAGATTTCGAAGAATATTGATACGAGTGATATAGAATGTCCATGTAGTTTTGCTTCTAAATAGAAATATGTCATGAAAGATAACAGTGGTATAAGAAAACCAAATAGCATTATATTGGTATCTACTGTTCTTCCTGTTAAGAAAGAAACCCATGGGTATCCGAATATCGATGAGTAGAATACCAGTCCCGCTAAACCTTTGTTGTGGAGTAGTAGCTTTAGTAAGTCTCTTTCCCGTAGAGTATTGATTACATTTAAGATTATCCCTAGGATTATAACGAAGATGCCTATACTTATCGAGGTGGTAAGTATTTTGACAACATCTTCAAGAGGAGATACCCAAATGTGAGGTATGATTTTACCTTCTATACCGAAAACTGAGCCGTATAGAAAACCGAATATCGCAGATGATATACCAACGGATATTCCTAGTCCGCCAAGTAATCTAGCTTTTTCAAACTTCAAGAATATAAATGCTGATATCAGAGCGAGAACAATCCCGTGCCCTACATCTCCAAACATCATTCCGTACATTACTACATATAGAATTGCTAAGATTACAGTGGGATCTATCTCGTAGAATCTTGGTATACCGAAAAGTTCAACCAGACCTTGGAATGGAAAAGTAAATTTGGGGTTGTTTAACTTGGTTGGAACGATTACATTTCTATCTTCTTTTTTTACATCTATATCTCTTTTGGTTTCTATTACTATCATTCCATTAGTTATATGTTTGAGGATTTTTTCCAATTCACTGACTCTAGAAGCTGGAACCCACCCGGAAAACAAAATGAGTTTGCTCTTCTTGGTAACAGTCTGAAAAAACTTCATTTGCGTACTATTATATAAAACTCCTTTGTAAAGCTCTAGTATTTCTGATTTTCTATCTTTTTTAAACTCATCTATTAAGGCAAGTATTTTCTGCTTTTGTATAGATATATGTCTATTAATTTCATCAAGTTCTTCTTTTTTTCTGACATTTTTCTTTATGTCTTCTATAGTGAAATACCTAAGAAAAGAAACAGAGATTTTTTCTACGAAACCTTTATACTCACGCGGGACTACTACCAGACAGAATACCACATTTTTGAATTTTTCGATTTCAAGGAAAAAGTTAGGTTTATCCGCTAAAGCTTTCTTAACAGCTTCGAGTTCGAACGAAGGAACCGCAAAAATAAGGGTGTATGTATCTTCTATCGCAACTGAGAGTTTATCTTTTATATTTTCTAGTATCTGAAGTTTTATGGTTTCAAGCCTTATTTCTAACTCTTCTTTTTCTATTTTCTCCAGTTCTCTTTTCATAGAGTAAAATTCATCTTCTATTTCCTTTATCCTTTCTTGTAATGTTTCTATGTTCATAGGGATTTTTTCCTTGGAGAGAGAGTCTAAATCTAAAGATTCCTCACCGATTTCTATAAGGATTTTGTCTAACCTAATTTTTAGGTCAGCTAGTAATGATGACTTCGATAGATCGATTTTTTCAGTTTCAAATAACTTGTTTATGTCTTTTATTCTAACTTCCTTAGTCTCAAATTCACCAAAATTTATTATTTCTTTAGAGACCTTGTCAATATATTCTTCTAAAACTAGTGCATTTACTTCAAACATTCTTTCCGGACTGAACATATTCTACCTCACAACACAACAAGTGACCTAACTTTATTCATTTCTAACCCTTCCAAGGCGGCACCAACTAAAGCAGTATAGTTTTTCACATCTATCTCTCTAAGAATAAAAATGCTTAATAGAGAAGCTATATTAAGTGGAAAACCGATGATGATTGATTTACACGTGTTCTTTAGGATTATGTTTTTAAACTTGTCGATATCATCGATCTCGGAGATTAGAAAATTTTGTGGTATAATTTTTTTGTCTACGCATTTTTTTAAGAAGTTTTCCCTGGTATCTACTAAGAATATATCTTGGAGTATTTGCTTATTTGGTAGAAAATCTAAGTCTTCTAGGACATTTTCAACGTCTACGTTTTCGATAAATCTTATCTTAGCTAGGGATATAAGAAATTCATAAAAAGCTTTAGTGCTTATTATTCTTTCTGCTTCCGCTGAACCTGACATTTCACAAGTTTTTAGCAAGTTTCTGTAGTAAACAATACTACTGTATAATAAAACTTCTCTAATGTTACTCTTACTAACGGTTTTTAGAGAAGTTAAAAGCCTCTTATCACTAATTCTGTAGGCACTTAGAATTGCTAAGTAGGTTTTCTGAACTTCTTGAAGTGTCTTAAGGGAAAGCAACTCTTCTTTGCTTGAAACTCTAGACCAATCAAATAAAAACAGTTCTCCTTCATAGTTGTTGATTCTGGCTTTTAAAAGAATGTTCAGATTGTAAAATTCGTAATAAAGCATGTAATCGTATATTAATTTTTCTGTGAATGACCCTCTTGAGAGTGAAAGCAGTTTTTTAGCTAACTTTTGAAGTATTCCGAGAGATTCACTTTGGATGTTGGAAAATTTTACACTTTCATTTTCTTTACTTTGAAAAATGTATTCAACTTTTTCAGGTGTAAGGATATCGATGCCCTCTAGTATCTCAGGACTAGTGATTTTATAGAACTCCCTTCTTATAGTGTATATAACTGGGTAAATACTAGAGTTTTTCATTGTATGGCAATTATGTTAGTGAGACAGAAGGATTTTCAATTTTTGAATAAGCTTTTCCAGGAATTTCTATTTAAAAATTTTTATTAGCAACCTATTTAGGGCAACTTCCACCCTCCCCACCCTGAGGCTAGGCCTCTCTTATTAATTATAGGGGGCTCCGCCCCCTAAGAATACCCCCGTTTTTTAAAGAAAGTGCTTTAAGCACCCTTAGGCACAAGCGCCTTAGGCGCCACCCAATTTTAAGAGCCTTTCTTCTTTGAGTTAGGTAACTTTTGTTTGATTTTAGCATCCTATCTAGGGTAATTTCCCACCCAACCCACCCTTTAGCTACATACAGGGGGCTACGCCCCCTAAGTGTACCCCCGTTTTAGTTAGTTAACTCTAATTTGCTTTTTAGCGTCTATCTGGGGTAATTTCCCACCCACCCTAAGAGATTTTGTAAGGGGTTCCACCCCCTATTTTAAGAGAGCGCCTTAGGCGCCCCCCCCGTTTTTTAAAGAAAGTGTCTCAGACACCCACCCTAATTGTCCCTTTTAGAAGGAAAAATTTCTGTTAAATAGAAATTCATGGAATATGGTATTGAAAATGTTTGAAACGATTTATAACTCGATTTATACTACCTCTGACATGAAAGGTTTAAATGTTTTAGAAAATTTAGATAATACCAATGGTTTTAAGTATGATTCAAAGTATTTTAGGAAAGAAGCTCTTAAGACTTTTACCCTTTTTATGGTTGCAGAGGTAATAGGTTTCGGGCTTGCTGTGCCTATTGCAACTATATTCGGTGTATTGTATGGTAAGATAGTGGATATCTTTTTTGATGTTTATTTTAAGATTTTAGTTTTTGTTACTATAGGTGTTGTTGTTTTTTTAGCTTACCCTACCAATATGATTCTCATGAAAGATTTTATAAAACTTATTATTTCTCCTTCTGACAGACTTTTGTATAAAACTACAAATAACCTTAGTAATATTTCGTTTTGGGCATCTTTTTGGCTTTTTGTTAGGATCACATTGGGAGGAATAATAGTGATATTTTTGCCAGTTATACTTGGTGAGCCTATGGCTTTAAGAGGATTTGATACTCTTAGGTTGATTTTGCCTGTTGCATACGCTTCTTTTTCAGGAGCTATATTGTATTTTTTTACACTACAAAGGTTATTTGCCAAGTTCAACTACAATTTTAACGATGTTGCTTCTTTCTTGGATTACAGTTCTTTAAAAAGATTATCTTTTTTGGATTCAAAAAATCTATTTGCTTACCTGATATCTATAAATTTTAGCTTTTCAGCTATAGTGATCATATTTGGAAAGTTTTTTGAAGTTACTTTCTTTTCTTTTGTAATAATTATACTTATTTCCCTATTTACTATAGGTATTATATTGTACCAATTCAGATATGTGCTTCTGGATACAATAAAAGGTATCTACTTGTCGATAAGTGAGATAAAGAATATTACCATTAATGAAGTGGTTAGTTCTCAGAGATTTACTATTGCCCAGATGTATGATATAGAGAAGATATCGATACTGATCAAAAGGTATTTTTACGAGTCGAGTAATGAAATTTCTGATTCCATAAAAACTTACATTGAACTTGAGAGTGAGTTTGAAAGGCTAGTAGCTCTTAGCAAAGAAGTATATGAGATGAAAGAAAAATTGAAAAATTTTGTTGGTTCTATAAATGTAAGTTCCGAAGAGAATTGGTTTAATGATACTGTCAGTTACTATAAGAGATATTCAGTTTTAGGAACAATATCTGGAGAATTTAGTCTGGTTGTTAGGAGAGCTTTAGAATTTTTTGATGAATTTGGCAATGATATGAAGAGAATAAGTTATGTCTTTGAGGACCTAGAGTATGCAATGAGAATTCCAGACATAATAAACCAAGAAGTAAGAATTCTCAAGAAAAACACTGAAAACTTGGAAATAGTGCATAAGAAAATATTAAATCTCAAGGATTACCTGATTCAGAAATCGGAAATAATCATAAATTTCGCCAAAGACATGGAGCTAGTATCGATAAATTCTCAGGTTGAGATAGTTAAGTTCAACTATGGAGATGAGTTTTATGTAATATCTCGAGAAATACTAAAATTACTCGATAAAGCAAAAGAATGGTCTAAGAATATAAATGATTTATCAATTGGTTTAAGTGAAGTAATGGGTAGCTTTGTTAAATCAGTGAAAGATGTTATTATATCTGTGGAGTCTTACACACAGGTTATGGATGATGTCTATACAGTCTCACAAAATTCTCACAATATTATGAAAACTCTTTCTGACAAATTGGATTTTTGGGTAAAAGAAAATACAAAAGCGATCTCTATACTGGATAATTTGAGCTCTTTGCTTGGGGATTTAAACAAAATACTAAGTAATATTAACTCTATAGTAGATAGCTTCAATAGAAAAATTTCTGAGGAGAAAAGCATTTTAGCACAACTAAACCTTAAAAATAGTGAAGCTATGAAATATTTTGATACTTATTACGATACACTAGAAGAGGGAAAAAAGCTTATTACTAATGTTAGAAAAAAACTAAACAGGTACTTTGTTTAAAGAAAATTATGAGTTTATCAAAGTTTGTATATGTTTTAGTATTCGGAGTACATGTTTTATTTTTTACATCACATTCAATAATATCTCAATATCTCGAGTTTTTGCTTATTTTAGGGATAGGAGTACTGGCATTTTTGGTTATTCCTTTTTTTATATGGAGAGAGGATTATGTCATAGAAAACTTTTTTATAATATCTGCGTTAATTTTGCTTCTACTGTCTTTTGTTATTTTCAGTGATAATAATTTTTTCTACTATATTGTTATGTTTCTCACTTATCATTTTATTATATACTTATTGCTTTTCATAGTCTTCCAGAGAAGAAACCTGCTTTTTTTTATGTTTTCTTTGATATCTTCTCTTATTATAGTTTTTATATTGGAGAGAATTGCTACGAAAGGCATTGATATTATATCTTCATTGATACTTTTCTCTCTTAGTATTTTGGTATTCTTTGTAACGAGAAGCTTTAAAAATGGAGAATATATATTCAGTGTGAATATATGTTTTTATTCATATTATTTTTTGGTGTTAGTTGCACATGTGTTTTGCCTTTTAGTTTTGATCTTTGAAAACTCAAATATACAAAGTCTAAGTATAATATCAAATGTTTTCCCTTTGATAAACTTAGGATTGATTTTAGGGTATAGAAATCCAAGGAAGATTATTTTTATATTTTCTATAGTTAGCTTGGTTACACTTTTCAGTCTAGTATTAGGTTTTGAAAGATCTCAAGTTAGCTATTTTACAAAGTTTTTAATTTTCGTTGTATATTTTAGCATTATGGTTATATTTATGCTAGTTTCTTATAGATTTTATAATGATATCTCACTCCTGTTTAATGTTAATACATTGCAAGATGTCATAGCAAGCAAATATCATAAACTTTCACATAGTGAACCATTGTCTGCACTCCAGGAAGTAATAGATGATTTCAATGAATATGTAGGAAGGTATTTTAAAGTTTCTTTATTAGGAAAAGATCAACTTCCTGTTTCTCTTAGGTTGGAATTTGTAAGTGGAGATAAAAAGGAAATCTCGATTTACGACCTTAAAGGTAAAAGTTTAGAGTTAAAGAGGTTTTTTGTAGTCAATAACTTTTTTATGGTTACAAATGTTGCTGAAGAAGTATTATCTGACTGTTTTCTTCTATTTTCTAAGCCGAGGAAGAGGGAATGGGTTTCTATTGAAGAGCTCGCTCTCCTTAGGCAACTCTCTTTTACTGTATCTCAGATGTTTTATCTTGTAAACGCAGAAGTCACAGAAGAGAGTAGAGAAAATATAGCTAGAGAAATAGAAAATTTTGAAAAATTGAAGAGGTTCCTTATTAAAGACTACGAAATGTATTTCTTTTACGATAGATTAGCTTTTTATACCCACGTACCAGACCCAGAAAGTAATAAAGGATACGCTATCGATATTGTCTACGATGAAGAAAAAATGGTATTAATTGTCATGTATGTACCAGATAATCTTATGTTATCTCATTTTGTTCTGTCTGCTTTAAAAGGCCTAATTAGAATTTCATATCCTGAACAAATATCTTACGAATATATAGTCTCATATTTGGAATATCTGACTAAGGAGAAAAATATCCCTCTCAATTTCAGTTTGGCTGTTATTGATGTTTTTAAAGATAAAATACATGTAAAATCTGATAAAAAGTTAAATATTATTTTCTTCTGTAAAGATGGAAGAGTTATAGATGAAGGGTTTGAAGAATTCGAGGGAGAAGGAGTAGTATTAGTTACTAACATTTCTAAAGAAGTCTACATAAACATTCTTCCTAGAGATATTTGTAGAGTTTCTGGATTAGATGAGAAGATAAAGACATACAAGGAAATATTGAATTTAGTTCAGGTTTTAGGGTCTATAACTGTTATTGTTGGTTGAAGAAAACTTTTTTATGTAGTAGTAAACTGAATTTAATTTTACTGATTCCATCAAGTTTGTTAATCCAAAAAGACTCTCAGTGGGGCTCAAGAAAAGATATCCATCGTTTTCCATAGCGGTATAGATGTTATTGATGACTTTGTTAATTGAATCTTCGTCCATGTAAATCAAAACATTTCTACACATCACTATATCTATTTTTCTTAAGCCGTTATCGTATAAAAGGTTATGAAAATCGAATCTTATATACTTTTTAAGTTCTTCTTTTATCTTGAATTTTTCTTCTGAAACTTCATCGAAGTAAGTAGAGATAATCTTACTATCTACTTCAGAAAATTTACCTTTGGAATATATACCTTCTTGGCCTATTTCTATACATTTTAGGCTTATGTCTGAGGCTATTATTTCGAAGTCCATATATATGTTATTTTCTTTAAACGACTCTAGCACCGAGATCAGCATAGAATATGGTTCTTCTCCTGTTGCACACCCGGCACTCCATAGCTTTAGCTTCATCTTACCTTGCTGTTTTCTTTTCATTACTAAAATGGGGATTAGTTCATTTTTCATCAGATCGAATTGCTCTTTGTGTCTAAAAAATCTCGTAAAATTAGTCGTAATGTAGTCTATGAAGGAGATCATTTCTTCTCTGTTAAGTAAAATCAGTTTTAGGTAGTCATTTGGAGATAACTTGGTTTCTTTAGATCTTGCTGAAATTTTCAGTTTTAGAATGGGTAAATTAGATTTTGAGAACTCAATTCCACTCCATTCTTTTATAACATTTATGTATTCTTCCAACAAATTGTCAGGAATATCATTTACGATTTCACTCATCTGCAGTTCTTCAAAGCAATTCTAAAAAAAACTATAGTATTTTTTCAATAAGAAAGAATTTAAGGTAGGAATTTCTACTTAAAAATTTTTCTTAGCATCTATCTAGGGTAACTCCCCCCAACCCACCCTGAGGCTAAGGAGGCTAGGCCTCTTTTTTAAGAGAATGTCTTATACACCCCAATTATTTAAGGAAAGTGCCATAGGCACTAAACCTCTTTTCTTAGAGGGACGAAGTCCCTCTATAACTCCCTTTTAAAAGGGGAAATTTTTGTTAAATAGAAATTCCTGAAAGAAGTTTCAGAGGTTTCTATTTTAGAATTTTTCAGCAAACACCTCAAAATACCATTACCATCCAAGTCAGATTTCTCACTCTCTAATCCTTTCAGCAGAAAATAAGTAAAAACACCATGTCGTAAAATGTTATC
>FWWL01002870.1_pt1 | contig 20850 bp, 17 predicted proteins | sample 2228331 | NCBI WGS metagenome assembly FWWL01 (sample SAMEA103939775, study PRJEB20133) | metagenome | reverse complement strand
GGCCGCCCCTCCACCACCGCCTGCGGCGGCGGCCCCCTCCCCTGCTGCGCAAGGGAGGAATAGCATTAGTAGAGCAGGAATCCCTTCCGCATCTCCACCCAAGCCGCCTCGTCCGCCCCGGCCGCTGCATCGAGGTCCCCCGGCGCCGCGCCCGCATCATCAACCCACGCCCGCAGCCCCGGCCCGCCATTGATCACATCGATCGCCAGCTTCTCGAACTCATATTCATACGGAAAATCGCGCCACAGATCGTAATCCGGATAGAGCGCCCGGATCGCCTTGAACCCCAAAGCCTGCAACCGCCACGGGCGGAACGCGGAGTGGTCGTACCCCAGCCCCTCGGCGTGAATGAACACGCCGCTGCATAGCTGCCCGACATGCTTGTGAAAGGTCGGCTGAAACCAGAAGTCGCGCAGCGTGCAGCCTGCGGTCCATTCCGGCGAAATGCGGTGCATTTCGGCGATCACCGCCTTGCCGTCGATATCCGGCGCACCAAACAGCTCCAGCGCGCGCGTCGTGCCGCGCCCCTCGGACAGCGTCGTGCCTTCCAGCATCACCGTCCCGGCATAGGCCCGCGCCATGTTGACGTTGGCGGCATTGGGGCTCGGGTTGATCCACACCCGCTCGGGCGGCCAGCCGAAGCCGGGCGCAGCATCGGGCGCCCATCCCTCCATCGCGATCACGCGATAGGCGACGTCCAGCTTGAAGTGCTCGATGAACCACGCGCCCATCTCACCCAGCGTCATGCCGTGCCGCATCGGCATCGGCCCCGCGCCGACGAAACTCTCCCACCCTGGCAGCAGCGTCAGCCCCTCGACCGGGCGGCCCGCCGGGTTGGGGCGGTCGAGCACCCACACTTCCTTGCCATGCTCTGCCGCCGCTTCGAGCATATAGAGGAGCGTCGTGACATAGGTGTAGATGCGGCACCCCAGATCCTGGAGGTCGATCAGGATCACGTCGAAGGTGTGCATCGACTGGCCGGTCGGTCGCCGCACCTCGCCATAGAGGCTGAACACCGGCATCCCGTACGTGGGATCGGTATAGTCCGGCGATTCCATCATATTGTCTTGCAGATCGCCGCGTACGCCATGCTGCGGCCCGAACATCGCCGACACGGTGACCCCCGCCGTGACCAGCGCATCGACACTGTGCGTCAGGTCCGCGGTCACCGACGCGGGATGCGCGAGCAGCGCCACGCGACGGCCCTTGAGTTGGTTGAGCAAAGCGGGGTCGGCAAGCAGCCGGTCGATACCGAAGTTCATGGCCCTTCAGGTGCCGAACCTTGTCCCGCAACGCAATCGCCATTCGTGCTGCACGACGGACCCAAGCCCCGGTCCAGCCGTTGGACGGGCAGAACACTGGGAAAATTGTCAAAATGCTGCGATCGATCCTGCTTGGCGCCGTTGCCGGAGCCCGTGCCATGACCCCGCTGGCAGTGGTCGCCAATGCCGCGCGCACGGGCAAGCTGCGCAGAGCCGGCGCCGCACCGGATCTGCTCGCGCACCCGCTGGTGTCGGCGGGAACGACGGCGCTCGCCGTCTATGAACTGGTCGGCGACAAGCATCCCGACGCGCCCGACCGCATCGGTGCCCCCGCCGTGGCGGTCCGCATCCTCAACGCCGCCATTGCCGGCGCGCTGGTCGCGCCGAAACGACAGCGCTGGGCGGGCGCGGCTGCGGCCGGGGCGACGGCGGCGGTCGCCACCTACCTCACCTGGCGCGCCCGGACGCGGGCAATGGAACAGCATGGCCGCGAAGCGACCGGGTTGGCCGAGGATGCGATCGTCGTCCCCACCGCGATTGCCGCGGCCACCGCCCGCTGACGCAAAGCGGCGGCCCGGTCGCCCGAGCCGCCGCTTCTTCGTCCTTCAGCCGATCAGAACGAAGCCGCCACCTGCACATACCAGCTGCGCGGGCGGGCAAAGATCCGCTCGGCGTAACCCAGCGTTGCCAGCGACGCGTTGCCCTGGATCAGGTAACGCTCGTCGAGCAGGTTGTTGACGCCGCCGCTAACCTCGATCCCGTTGCCGAGCTTGAGCGTCAGCGAGGCATTGCCGACGAAATAGCCATCTTCCTCGATCAGCGGAATGCTCCCGGTGATGAAGGTGATCTTGGACTGGTAGCTGCCATCGACGCGCGGCGTCAGCGTCATGTCGCCACCCAGCGGGATCGCATAGGCGATGCCGAAATTGGCCTGCATGTCCGGGGTGAAGGGCAGGTCGTCGTTCGGCGTCACCGTCGCAGTCGCGCCCGGCACCGGGGTGATGCTCTTGATCTTGTCGTCGAGAATGCTGATCCCGGCGTCGAAGGTCAGTCCCCAGCTGGTGCGCAGGCTCGCCTCAGCCTCCAGCCCGCGAATGCGCGCCTCACCCGCGTTGAACAGCAACGGCACCACGCCCTGGCGGAAGATCAGCTGAATGTCCTGATACTCGGCCTGGAACGCGGCGAGGTTCAGGCGCAGCCGCCCGATATTGGTCTTGGCGCCAATCTCGTAGCTGGTGACGCTCTCCTCCGCGAACGGCACGGGCAGGTTGCCGGCGGGCGCGGCGTTGTAGCGGGTGTTATAGCCGCCCGACTTGAAGCTCTTGGCGTAGGACGCATAGGTGCTGATCGCGTCGTTCCAGCGATACTGGATGCTCGCCGAACCGGTCAGCGCCGAGAAATCCTGCTGGAACGGGCGGCTAAAGATGAACAGCGGCCCGCCCTGTGATGTCGCCAGCGTCGGCAGCGGATTGGGGTCGGGCAGGGTCGCTGGGAACAGGTTCAGCACCGTCCCGCGATAATTCTTGCGGTCGCTGGTGTAGCGCAGGCCGCCGCTGATCTCGAGCGCGTCGGTGATGTTCCACGCCAGCTCACCGAACACCGCAACCGAATCGGTCTTGAGGCGCGAAACCTGAAGGTCGCGCGACCCCGGCCCACCCGCCAGCAGCGAACCGATCACCGGCGGCGAGGGCGGGAAGGCCAGCGGCACGGTCGCGCGCTCGTCGGTGACTTCGTTGAAATAATAGCCGCCGATGATCGCATTCACCGACCCGAAGTCGAGCTGAAGCTGCACTTCCTGGCTGAATTGCGCCGATTGCGCGGCGACATCGGTGGTAATCAGCAGCAGCGGCGTGTTGTCGCCGTCACGAATGCCGCGCGATTCGGTCTGGCGATACGATGTGATCAGCTTGACCGACGCGACATCGGTCAGCCGGACATTGGCGGTCGCGCCGATGCCCCATACTTCCGAATTGCTTTCGACCGGCGCGGTGCCGCCATTCACGAACGGCCCGCGCGCCTGCAGATCGTTGGCGCAGCGGATGTCGTTGATCATCGGCACATTGGGCGCACCAAAGCGCGGGTCGCCTGGGACCAAGGGCGCGAACGGGATCGTCGCACCGGGGCAGCCTGCCGCCACGCTGGCGATCGCCGCGACCGGTGCCTGCTCGTTGATACCCGCAAAGGTGAACGGTGCGCCATTCTCGTCCTGCTTGCTGTAATCGGCGCGCAGGAACAGGTCGAAGTCCGGGGACGGCTCCCACAGCAGCGACGCGGCGAGCGAGAAGCGGTTCTCGTTACCCAGGTCCAGGCCATCGACCGCGCGGATCACATAGCCGTCGCGCTTGCGGAAGCCGCCCGACACGCGCGCCGCTGCGGTCGTGCCCAGCGGCACGTTGACGACGCCAAAGCCCTCGATCAGATTCTCGCTGCCGCCGCGCACCCGCGCCCGGCCGCTGAATTCGCCCAGCTTGGGCTGCTGCGTCCGCACCAGGATCGCGCCACCGATCGTGTTGCGACCGAACAACGTCCCCTGCGGCCCGCGCAGCACTTCGACGCCGGCGATATCGCCGAAATCGATCGCCCCGCCAACGGCGCGGCCCAGATAGACTTCGTCGAGATAAACACCGACGCCCGGATCGACCGCAGCGGTCGGATCGACCTGACCCACGCCGCGGATGAACACCACCGACGACGCGCTGTTGCCCGACAGCTGACCGGCGGGCTTGAACTGCAGGCTCGGCGTGATCCGCTCCAGGTCCTGCGTCTGCGTGATCTGGCGTTCCTGCAACGTCTCGGCGCTGAACGCGGAGATGGCGACCGGCGTATCCTGCAGGCTCTCCTCACGGCGCCGCGCAGTGACGAGAATTTCGCCCTCCGCCGCCGGAGTCGCCTCTTCCGCCGTATCCTGCGCCAGCGCCGGCACGGCTGCGCTAAAGCTCAAAAATGCCGCAACCGCGGCGATGCTGGATGCAGCGCGGCTCTGCGCGCGCGAAGTCCCTCGACCCATCATCACACTCCCCTTTTTTCAGCCCGCGATTCTTGGCGCTCGTCGGTGCGATATTACTCACATCTGAAATTGTTCATGTCAATAACAGTTATGCGGTGAATCTATTTCGTGCGACCCGGCATCGCCACCGCTTACACCGGCGGACTCAGCTCAAGGACAAAGCCATCGGGGTGATGAAAATCGGGCTTTTCCGCCGGATGCGCCAATGCCCAATAGGATTTGGTGCCGTCGGCTTCCTCGATGACGGCGGTGAGGTTGATCCGCATTGGCACCAAGGGAAGCTCAGGCATCGCCTCTACCGACAGAAAAAATGAAGGTGCAGGGGTCACCGCGATCTCAGGATCATCGCAGGGCAACTCCCGCATTCCCGAACGATAGCCGTCGAACGCGTAAGCCGCCCATTCAAACGATGGGGAGAAATTGAACTCGAAATATGTGTCGCCACCGCTGGGTTGCGCGAACAGCTCGAAGCACGTGGTCTTCCACAAGCCATCTGCCCGCACCGGATCGGCAAACTGCGGCACGATCAGCGTGTCGGAGGGCGCCACGTGATATTCGAGCCACAATGCGCCGGACGCCTGCTGATACAAGTCCACATAGACGGTGTCGACCTTGCTTGCAGGCGTTGCGGGATGGCATATCAGTCGATGTCGGGTCATCCCTCACTCCGTTTGGGCTGAGCTTGTCGAAGCCCCTTCCCCGCGTCAACGAACGTCACCGCGACAGATGACTCAACCCGCGACCTCGGCTACACGCGCCGCCACCATGACCGAATATGCATCCGATCTGCTCCGCACCCTGTCCGACCGTGGCTACATCCACCAGGTCACCGACGCCACTGCGCTCGACGCGCTGGCCGCCAAGCAGATCGTGCCCGGTTATATCGGCTTCGACCCGACCGCGCCCTCGCTGCATGTCGGCAGCCTCGTCCAGATCATGCTGCTGCGCCGCATGCAACAGAGCGGGCACAAGCCGATCGTGCTGATGGGCGGCGGCACCGGCAAGATCGGCGATCCCAGCTTCAAGGACGAAGCGCGCAAGCTGATGACGGACGAGGTCATCGCGGCCAATGTCGCGTCGATCAAGACGGTGTTCGAGAAGTTCCTGACCTTTGGCGACGGCCCGACCGACGCGATGATGGTCGACAATGCCGACTGGCTCGACAAGCTGGAATACATCCCGTTCCTGCGCGACATCGGGAAGCATTTCTCGATCAACCGGATGCTCAGCTTCGACAGCGTCAAGCTGCGCCTCGACCGCGAACAGTCGCTGTCGTTCCTCGAATTCAACTACATGATCCTCCAGGGCTATGACTTCCTGGAGCTGTCGCGCCGCGCCGGCTGCCGCCTGCAGATGGGCGGGTCGGACCAGTGGGGCAACATCGTCAACGGCATCGAATTGTCGCGCCGCGTCGACGGGACCGAGGTCTATGGCGTCACCACCCCGCTGATCACCACGGCGGACGGCGGCAAGATGGGCAAGACCATGTCGGGCGCGGTTTGGCTGAACGAAGACGCGCTGCCCGCCTTCGATTACTGGCAGTTCTGGCGCAACACCGACGACCGCGATGTCGGCCGCTTCCTGCGCCTGTTCACCGACCTGCCCCTGGACGAGATCGCCCGCCTCGAAGCGCTGCAGGGCGCCGAGATCAACGAGGCCAAGAAGATCCTCGCCACCGAAGCCACCGCCATGTGCCGCGGCCGCGACGCCGCGCTCGCTGCCGAGGAAACCGCGCGCAAGACCTTCGAGGAAGGCGCCTCGGGCGACGCGCTCCCGACCCTGTCGGTCAGCGGCGAAATCACCGTCGTCGACGCGCTCGTCGGCCTCGGCTTTGCCGCGTCAAAGGGAGAGGCGCGCCGCCTGATCAAGGGCGGCGGCGCACGGATCGACGGCGAGAAGGTCAGCGACGAAGCCGCGACCGTCACCGTCGGCGCGGCGGAGGTGCGTGTGTCGTCCGGCAAGAAGCATCACGGTCTGCTCCGCGCCGAGTGATCACACCCCCGTAAGACTACGTAAGTAACCACTGGTAACCAATCCGGTTGCGGAGCTGTTTACGCCCTGCGCCCTACCCAATCTGACATTGAACCACGAGTCGGCGGGGTCCAGTGTGAGTTACCAGTTCTCATCCATCGTGCGCGCCACCGCAGCCGACAGCGACCGCCGGACCAGCGACCGCGACGAAGTCCACTACCGCGCCCGCGCGTTCGGCCCCGACGCCCAGCCGCACACGCTGCTGATCGTCAACATCTCCCCCCACGGCCTGATGGCGCGGTGCGACCATCAATTCGCCGAGGGCGACCGGCTGCGCGTCATGCTCCCGGTGGTCGGCGCGGTCCCTGCCGAAATCCGCTGGTCCCTCGGCGGCCGCATCGGCGTGAGCTTCGACAGCGCGGTCGATCTGGCGAGCTATTACGAACTGCTCGCACAGATGCTGAAGGCGGGCTAACGCGGTTTAAACTGCTGGCTAGAGGTTGGCAAAGACCTCAGAAATTTTGCGATTTCCTCTCGCGCCAGTGCATCCGATTCAGCCTCAGTTGGCTTCATCTCACTGCAATCGAACGCCAGATAGAATTTCCAGAATAGATCGCATTGCCCTGAAAATTCGGTCTGAACCAGCACGCCGAACAGGTCGTTGGCCACTCGATCACAAAACCCCCAGGTCAGAATACCCCGGTCATAGTCCTTCGCCAGCCCGACACCGATCGCATCGAAAACTTCCTCGACGCCCATGCCGCCCGTTTCAGCCCATCGGTCGATATCGGGCTTACTCACGGGCCCAAGATGTCCCGCCGGGGATACCTCTCCCCGAACGGACCTCATCAAATCTCTCAGGGCGTCGTCGTACATCTGCGTCATCTAGCTCCCCCTACCCCGCCCGCAACAACCCCACAGCCGCATCCCGCTCAAACAAATACAACGCCACCCGCGCCGCCTGTCCGCGCTCGCCGTCCAGCCCGCCATCGCGATCGACCAGCAGCCGCGCGTCGTCGGTCGCCGCAGCGATCAGCTCGGCGAACTTCTCGGGTGGGGCGAGCCGGAACGTCTGCTCCCCCGATTGCCGCGTCCCCAGCATCTCGCCCGCGCCGCGCAGCCGCAGATCCTCCTCGGCAATGCGGAACCCGTCATTGGTCTCGCGCATCAGCGCCAGCCGCGCGCGCGATGTTTCGCTCAGCGTCCCCCCGCGCAGCAGCACGCACACCGACCGCCCCCCACCGCGCCCGACGCGCCCGCGCAGCTGGTGCAGCTGCGCCAGCCCGAACCGGTCCGCCGCCTCGATCACGATCAGCGTCGCGTTGGGCACATCGACCCCCACCTCGATCACCGTCGTCGCGACCAGCACGCCCAGCTCGCCCGCCGAAAAGCGCGCCATCACCGCGTCCTTCTCAGGCCCCTTCATCCGGCCATGCACCAGCCCCACCCGCTCGCCGAACCGCGCGCGCAGCGCCTCCGCCCGCGCCTCGGCGGCGGCAAGGTCGGTCTTCTCACTCTCCTCGACCAGCGGGCACACCCAATATGCCTGCCCCCCGCCCGACAAATGCCGGGCAAGGCCGTTGACCACCTCCTCGATTCGCTCCTCGCTGATCACGCTCGTCTCGATCGGCATCCGCCCCGGGGGCATCTCGTCGAGCTTGCTGACATCCATCTCGCCATGCGTCGCCAGCTGCAGCGTGCGCGGGATCGGCGTCGCGGTCATCACCAACAGATGCGGCGCGGTCTTCGCCTTGGCCTGCAACATCATCCGCTCGGCCACGCCAAAGCGATGCTGCTCGTCCACCACGACAAGGCCAAGGTCGCGATACTCCACCCCCTGCTGAAAGATCGCATGCGTGCCGATCAGGATGTCGATCGATCCGTCCGCGACCCCCATCAACGTCGCCTCACGCACCCGCCCCTTGTCGCGCCCGGTCAGGATCGCGATCTCGACGCCCAGCCCGGCGAACAGTTTGCGCAGCGTCTCATAATGTTGCCGCGCCAGAATCTCGGTCGGCGCCAGCATCGCCCCCTGCGCCCCCGCCTCGACCGCGATCAGCAGCGCCATCGCCGCGACCAGCGTCTTCCCCGCACCGACATCGCCCTGCAGCAGGCGCAGCATCGGACGCGGCTGCGCCATATCGCCCTCGATCTCCCGGATCGTCCGCGCCTGCGCTCCGGTCGGCGCGTAGGGCAGGCTCAGCGCATCGCGCAGCCGTCCGTCCCCCGCCAGCGCCCGTCCCTTCTTCGCACGCGCCGCCCCCCGCACCAGCATCAGCGCCAGCTGATTGGCGAACACCTCGTCATAGGCGAGCCGGTCGCGCGCCTTGGCATCCGCCGGATCGGCATGGATGCGCTCAAGCGCCTCGCGCCAGTCGGGCCAGCCCTTGCGGTCCTTCAAACTCGGCTCGATCCATTCGGGCAGCTCGGGCGCGCGTGCCACCGCCTGCGCGGCGAAATCCGCCAGCCGCTTCGACGTCATCCCCTCCGACAGCGGGTAGATCGCCTCACGCCCGCCCGGCCGCGGCTCAGTGAGCGCGGCGATCTCGGGATGCACGATCTGGAGTTCCTGGCCATATTGGTCCAGCCGCCCCGAGACCCATCTGGCCTCGTTCAGCGGCAGCTGCTTCTTCGCCCAGCCGCTGTTCCCGCCAAAGAACACCAACGTCACATAATTGCCGCGCGCATCGGTCGCCTCGACCCGCGCCGGCGCCCGCGCGCTGCCGCTCATGCGGTAATTCACCGGGGTCAGCCGGATCGCGATCGTCCGCCCGACATCGGCCTGATCCAGCTCCTCGCGCGGCAGCCGGTCGATATATCCGCTCGGCAAATGGAACGCGACATCCACCACCCGCGCCAGCCCCAGCCGCTCCAGCGGCTTGGCCAGCTGCGGCCCCACGCCCTTGAGCGCAGTGACTTCGGCGAACAGGGGATTGAGGATATCCGGGCGCATGCCACCACCTAAGGCCACCGCGGGCGCGGCGAAAGAGATGATCCCGGAACAGCACTCAATCGGCCATCATCCCCGCCGCATAAAGCCGCCGCCACCCCTCCGCCCTCTGAATCCTGCCCTGCTCGAACTCGAAAGTGACCTGAATGGCTTCACCGGGCTGTTTCGTGCCAAACTCGACCATGATCTTATGGTTGGCACAAAGATCCGCCGCGAACGGGATTCCGCTCCACAACCCAAATCGAAAACGCGTCGGTTCTATCGCATTGGCGAACGCGTGGGCCCCCTTGGGACCAACCGGAAACGGACGGCCAACGTCGCCGATAATGTACTGAAAAGATGCGTCGGTAGCCACAAACCGAGCCAGCGTGGCATCAGCCTCCCACTCCGGCTGACTGGCCCGCTTCACTGCGTCAACCGCGCGCTCACTAAGCTGCTGCTGAACGTCGCGAATATCTATGCCGACAGGAGACACGCAGTCCGGCGCACTTGCGGCGATCCATATCGATAATGGGAGCATGTCGAGCATCGGCACATGCTCGAGCAGAGCATCCGGGGCGTCAATCTCCAATGTCGCTCGCTCCGCTGGCAATTCGCGCCGGGGGTCTCTAAATGCCCTCCAACCCCCAAGCTGACCGCGCCGCGCGCGCCGTCGGCCATTTTGCGTTGGAGTCTATGGATCTGGAAACCCGCCTCAAACGCCTCCGCTTCCGCGCCTGGCACCGCGGCGTCAAGGAAGCCGATTTGATGCTCGGCGGCTTTTACGACGCGCGCTCGGCCGGCTGGACCGAGGATCAGGTCACCTGGTTCGAAGACCTGATGGAGGAACAGGACGTCGACATCATGGCCTGGGCCATGGGAACCGAACCCACGCCTGAGCGCTGGCAAGGGCCGATGATGGATGACCTCAAGTCCCTGGATTACGTCCCGATTTCGAAATGACCCCCCGCTCGCCCTGAGCTTGTCGAAGGGCCGTCTTTCTTCTCCACCGCTCAGAACAAGGACGGTGCTTCGACAAGCTCAGCACGAGCGGGTTTGTTTGCACCTCAACCGCCATGCCCGACCTCAACCGCATCCTTTCTGCCAAGACCGCGCTAACCCTGTCGGGCGTCCCCACGGGCTTCCTCCCGTGGCTGCTCGCCGACCTCGCGCGGGCTTGTCCCCCAGGCGCGGTCTACATCGCCCCGGACGAATCCGCGATGCGCGCCATCGCCGGCACCGCGCCCTTCTTCGCGCCGGAGCTTGATGTCATCCAGTTTCCCGCCTGGGACTGCCTCCCCTATGACCGCGCCAGCCCCACGCTGCGCGTCATGGCCGAACGCATGGCCGCCCTCGCCGCGCTCCAGGCAAAGCCGACCGGTCCGCGCCTGATCCTCACCACCGTCAACGCCGCGACCCAGCGCACGCTGACCCCGTTCCGCATCCGCCAGATGACCGCGCGCCTCGCCCCCGGCGAGCGCATCTCGCTCGACAAGCTGGCGACGCTGCTCTCGTCCAACGGCTATGTCCGTACCGACACCGTCCACGACAGCGGCGAGTTCGCGGTGCGCGGCGGCCTGGTCGACCTCTACCCCAGCGGCGCGGAACAGGCCCTCCGCCTCGATTTCTTCGGCGACGAGATCGAGAGCGTCCGCACCTTCGACCCCGCCGACCAGCGCACCACCGGCCGCGTCGACGGCTTCACCCTGCTCCCCGCCAGCGAAGCGCTGCTCGACGAGGACACGATCAAGCGCTTCCGCACCCGCTACCGCGAGAAGTTCGGTGCCACCGCCACCGGCGACCCGCTCTATCAGGCGATCAGCGAAGGCCGCCGCCTCGCCGGCATGGAGCATTGGTTGCCCCTGTTCGAAGAGCGGATGGAAACCCTGTTCGACCACCTCCCCGACGGCGCGGTGATCGTCCGCGACTCCGGCGAAGCGGGCGCCGCCGAGTCCCGCTTCGAAGCCATCGCCGACTATCAGGCCAACCGCGTCCGCGCCCAATCGACCGACGCCGGCAGTTACCGTCCGCTCGGCACGGACCAGCTCTACCTCCTCCCCGCCGAGTGGGAGACGCGCCTCAAATCCGCCCGCGCCCACCTCGCCACCCCGTTCCACGAGCCCGAATCCGCCACCGTCCTCGACTTCAACGTCGATGGCCCGCGCGACTTCGCCCCCGAACGCGCGGCCCAGAGCAACATCTACGACGCCGTCGCCGCGCACCTGTCCGGCCTGCGCATCGCCGCCAAGAAACCCGTCCTCGTCAGCTACTCCAACGGCTCCCGCGACCGCCTCGCCGGGCTGCTCAAGGATCACGGCGTCACCGACACCCGCCCGGCCGACAGCTGGCAGGAGGCGCTGGGCATCGCCGCCACGTCCGTCGCCCTCATCGTCCTCCCCCTCGACCACGGCTTCACTTCGCCCGACATCGCGCTGCTGACCGAACAGGACATGCTCGGCGACCGCCTGGTCCGCCGCAACAAGCGCAAGAAGTCGACCGACGCCTTCCTCGCCGAACTCGCCACCCTCTCCCCCGGCGACCTCGTCGTGCATATCGAACACGGCATCGGCCGTTACGAAGGGCTCACGCAAATCCCGGTGCAACAGGCACCGCATGACTGCGTCGCCCTCTCCTATGCCGGCGGCGACAAGCTCTACGTTCCGGTCGAAAATCTCGAAGTCCTCAGCCGCTACGGCTCCTCCGAAGAAGCCGCGACCCTCGACCGCCTCGGCGGCGAAGCGTGGCAGCGGCGCAAGGCCAAGATGAAGGAGCGCATCCGCGAAATCGCGGGTGAACTCATCGCCACCGCCGCCAAGCGCGCGCTCCGCCCCGCCGACATCGCCGAAACCGATCCCGGCAGCTACCCCGTCTTCGTCGACCGCTTCCCCTTTCAGGAGACCGACGATCAGGACCGCGCCATCGGCGACGTGCTCGAAGACCTCGCCGCCGGCAAGCCGATGGACCGCCTCGTCGTCGGCGATGTCGGCTTCGGCAAGACCGAGGTGGCCCTGCGCGCCGCCTTCGTCGCGGCCATGGCGGGCATGCAGGTCGCCGTCGTCTGCCCCACCACGCTCCTCGCGCGCCAGCATTACACCAACTTCGTCCAGCGCTTCGAAGGCTTCCCGATCCAGATCGGCCGCCTCTCCCGCCTCGTCCCCGCGGGCGAGGCCAAGGCGACCAAGGACGGCCTTGCCGACGGCACCCTCGACATCGTCATCGGCACCCACGCCGTCCTCGCCAAGGGCGTCGAGTTCAAGCGCCTCGGCCTCGTCATCGTCGACGAGGAACAGCGCTTCGGCGTCACGCACAAGGAGCGGCTAAAGGCGCTCAAGACCGACGTCCACATGCTCACCCTCACCGCCACACCGATCCCGCGCACGCTGCAAATGGCGATGTCGGGCCTGCGCGAACTCAGCGTGATCCAGACCCCGCCGGTCGATCGCCTCGCGGTGCGCACCTATGTCATGCCGTGGGACCCGGTGGTGCTACGCGAAGCCCTGCTGCGCGAACATTATCGCGGCGGCCAGAGCTTCTTCGTCACCCCGCGCATCGCCGACCTGCCCGATATCGAAAAGTTCCTGCGCGAGGACGTGCCCGAAGTCCGCTACGTCGTCGCCCACGGCCAGATGGCGCCGAGCGAGGTCGAGGAGCGCATGTCCGCCTTCTACGACAAGAAGTACGAAGTGCTGGTCTCCACCACCATCATCGAATCCGGCCTGGATATCCCCAGCGCCAACACGATGATCGTCAACCGCGCCGATCGCTTTGGCCTCGCCCAGCTCTATCAGCTGCGCGGTCGCGTCGGGCGCGCCAAGACCCGCGCCTATGCCTATATGACCACCGCGCCCCAGCGGCTGATGACCGAGGGCGCGGAAAAGCGTCTCAAGGTCCTGTCCGACCTCGACTCCCTCGGCGCAGGATTCCAGCTCGCCAGCCACGATCTCGACATTCGCGGCGCGGGCAACCTGCTCGGCGACGAACAGTCCGGCCACATCAATGAAGTCGGCTACGAACTCTACCAGTCGATGCTGGAAGAGGCGATCATGGACGCCAAGGCCGGCGGCATCCGCGACGACGCCCGCCCGCGCGACCTGTCGCCCCAGATCACCGTCGACGCCCCGATCCTCATCCCCGAAACCTTCGTCCCCGACCTCGACCTGCGCATGGGCCTCTACCGCCGCCTGAACGAGGTCGAGGACAAGCGCGGAATCGACGAATTCGCCGCCGAGATGATCGACCGCTTCGGCAAGCTGCCCGAGGAAACCGAAAACCTCCTCACCCTGATCGAGGCCAAGCTGAACGCCAAACGCGCCTGCATCGCCAAGATCGACGTCGGCCCCAAGGGCGCCCTCGTCACCTTCCACGAAGACAAATTCCCCAGCGTCGAGGGGCTGATGGCCTATGTCGAACGGTTGGACGGGACGGCGAAACTGCGCCCGGACATGAAGCTGGTCGTGGCGCGAGCGTTTGCGACGCCCAAGGCGCGGTTGAACGCCGCGCTGCAGATTTCGCGGGGGTTGGCTAAGGCGGCGGGGTGAGGGGGGGGGCATCTATCGGGTTTCGCATGCTGCGCTGCGGCCTAGAAAATTACGTTTCGATTTCACAGTTGACATTTGTGAAATTAAAACGTAACTAGGTCTACAGAGGTGCTCGTATGCGCGAGAACGTTGTTTATCTTCACGGTCAACCGAGTCCCGTAGGCCACTTCCCGCGGGTCGGAACTACGGGACATCGCCAGCTTGAGACCTTGCTGGGGGCTGGCAAGACCATGCCTAATCGCGTTGTTATTGAGGCCTGTGCTGCGGGGCGGCAGCAGGAATTGATCCAGTCGCTGCGCGACGCAGAGGCCGAGCTTATTCTTGATACAAACGTCGCTGAGTTATCCTCACTCGGCCGTTTTGAAGGTGCCGCGCGGGAAGCGCCCTGGGCCAATCCAGCGGCCGTACTCACTCCAGATGATATGCGAGCGAATGCCAATCGTGACGTGATCGGTCAGATCGCGCGATACGCTGTGCATCAAGGCTTTCATGCGATCTTGGCGCCTACGCATATCCTCGACGGCTCGCCCGATCCGCTTTTTGGCGTCGATCGTGAAGCAACCGCAGCTCTTCGTCGTTCGCTTGATGCAGAGGGCGGAGAGAAGATCGACATCCATTACGAGCTAAATATCAAGAATGGCGCGTTGCGCGATCCAGTTCAGCGTCGTGCGTTTATCGCGGGCCTCGCTGATACTCCGTACTCCAGCTTGTGGTTTCGCGTATCCGGTTTCGGAGCAGACGCTACGCCGATGGGTCTGCGCCGTTATATTGCCGCGATGCTGGACTTCACCCGGCTTGAGCGACCGATTGTTGCAGATGGTGTTGGTGGACTCGCGGGAATCGCGATCGCCGCGTTCGGGGCTGCCGGCGGCATCTGCCATGGCGTTGCCGAGAAGGAGCGCTTCGACGCTTCGAGTTGGGGAAAGCCACCTAAGCAAGGCGGCGGTGGACGCGAGAAGCGCGTCTTAATCAGCGCAGTTGATCGCTTGCTGAGTGTGAAGCAACTCGAAACACTGATGGCAGCCCCAGGCGCGCGCAAGGCGCTGAGTTGCGCGGATCGCAGTTGCTGCCCGCACGGTCTAGACGATATGCTTAAAAATCCTAAAGCACACTATTTGCGACAACGTGCTAGGCAGGTTGCCGAACTTGCGCGCGTGCCTGACAGCCGTCGCGTTCGCCACTTCCTGGACCATGAACTGGCACCAACTGAGCGTGCGGCGCGGAATGCTGCCAAGCTCAAAGTGAGCGACGACGGGCTGTCGGAACTGTTGAGCCGTAGCAGCGAACGGCTGGAAAAAATGCATGCCGTGCTTGAAGATTTGGGCCGCACGGTCGATGGGGCGCCGCGAGCTGCCGCGCCAGAGCGTTCCCGCTCGGCGCTCAGTGCCGCTAGTCTCGTAAGGCGTTAAGTCATGTCCACAGCCGTCACCCGCATCCTCGACGACCTGAAAACCTTTGGTGGTCTCCAGGGCAAGGACATTGCCAACATCGTCGATGTCTCCACAGCGACCGTTTCGCGTTGGTCGCGTGGAAACGGAACGCCCAATCTTCATACTCAAACGGTCATCGCCGACCTGCGCTATGTCGTGGACCGGCTTTCCGATTTCTACACGGCGGACGAGGCGCGCCTGTGGCTGCACTCGCGTCATGCATTGCTCGGCAACGAGCGCGCGATCGATCTGATCAATGCCGACCGGACGGAAGAGGTGTTGGCGGTAATTGAGCGGCTTGAAGCCGGGGCATTCCTGTAGGCGTCTGGGAATGAGCGACCGGCGCGCCCGTGATCTTGAACTGCTCGATCTTATCGACGGACATCAGGGTATTCCGTTCGAAGGCGATGTTTGGCGTATCGTCCGCGAGGAGCGCGATGTTCTTCAGGGCTATCCCGCCGGTGCGCGCTGGGATCCGGGCACCTTCGACGTTCTCTACACGGCACTAGAGCGCGAAGGCGCACTCGCGGAAATCCATTTCCATCTAAGCCAACAGCCGGTTTTTCCTTCCAGGCTCCGGTCTGTGCTGCATCGCCTGACCGTGCGCACAACACGTACGCTGAAAATTGCCGATCTCGACGCCCTCGTCGGCCTGGGTGTCAGCAGAGAGACCTACAGCAGCCTATCCTATGATCGTTGCCAGGAGATCGGCGACGCCGCGCAGTTCCTCGGCTTCGACGGCATTTTGGCACCGAGCGCACGCTGGCCCTGTCACAATCTGGTGCTCTTTATGGATCGATTAGACCCTGACGACCTGCGCCTGGTCGAAAGCGAACCGGTCGATTGGCAGGAATGGCGAGAGAGTCAGCGTAAAAGACCCTGACCAGCCACAATTTTGCGAAACACCCAGTCCCGGCCCCCTTGCAATGTTGGACCCGATATGTTCTCATCCCCCGGTCGCATTCCGACCGCTCTTTGACCCCGTCGATCGCCCCGCCGCAGGACCCGCGCTGTCCTTCGCGCGAAGCTGACACACCGCCAGACACACGCGCATAGTTGTCAGTTTCGTCCGCCCCGCCCGGCGGCCCCCGCGCCAACCCCGCGCAAAGCTGACAGCATGCACCGCGTCCCGCGTAACGTCGTCAGGTTCGCGAACGTCCCCCGGCCCCATCCGCACCGCGCCGCACATCGCGATAGTGTAAAGCCAGTGTAAACTTCCGCGCCGCCGCCCGAACCTTGACTTATGTCAGCCCTGCTGCCATATCGCGCCGCAGCGAGGCGTTATGCAGCGTGATCGGGTCGCCGGAACATCCGGCCCCTGGCTCCGCCTCGGTTGATTGCTCGGCTTCCCAAATCACGCGGGTCGTCAATTTTTTGACCCGCCTGCGCGCGCGCATTCCGCATGCGCGCTGGCCGTATTGCAAAGAGATTCCATGACTGAATTCAAGACCCTCGGCCTGTCCGAGACCACCCTGGCTGCGCTGTCGGCAAAGGGCTATACCAACGCGACCCCGATCCAGGCGCAGTCGATCCCTGCGCTGCTCGAAGGGCGCGACCTGCTGGGCATCGCCCAGACCGGCACCGGCAAGACCGCGGCGTTCATGCTCCCCTCGATCGAGCGCCTCGTCGCGTCGAACAAGCGGGCGCAGCCGCGCGGTTGCCGCATGCTCGTCCTCGCCCCGACCCGCGAGCTGGCCAGCCAGATCGCCGACAGCGCGCGCCAGTATAGCAAGGGCACCAAGCTCAGCGTCGCGACCGTGTTCGGCGGCACCTCGATCCACAAGAACAAGACCGATCTGGCGCGCGGCGTCGACATCGTCGTCGCGACCCCGGGCCGCCTCGTCGACCTGATCGAGCAATGCTATGCGATCCTGCTCGGCATCGAAATCCTGGTGCTGGACGAGGCCGACCAGATGATGGACCTGGGCTTCATCCACGCGCTGAAGCGCATCGTGCGTGAACTGCCGGCCAAGCGCCAGACCCTGTTCTTCTCGGCCACCATGCCCAAGAGCATCCGCGACCTCGCGACCCAGTTCATCAAGGACCCGGTCGAGGTGAAGGTGACCCCCGTCGCCACCACCGCCGAGCGAGTCGAGCAGTTCGTGACCCATGTGAACCAGAGCGAGAAGCAGTCGCTGCTGACGATCGCGCTGCGTGACGAGAGCATCGACCGCGCTTTGGTCTTCACCCGCACCAAGCATGGCGCCGACCGCGTCGTGAAGCTGCTGGCGGCCAGCGGCATCGCGGCGAACGCGATCCACGGCAACAAGAGCCAGCCGCAGCGTGAGCGCGCGCTGGGCGAGTTCAAGTCGGGCAAGGTCAAGATCCTGGTCGCCACCGACATCGCCGCGCGCGGCATCGACGTGTCGGGGGTGAGCCATGTGTTCAACTTCGAACTGCCCAACGTGCCCGACCAATATGTCCACCGCATCGGCCGCACCGCGCGCGCCGGCGCGACCGGCATCGCCATCAGCTATTGCGCCGATGACGAGCGGCCGTACCTGCGCGACATCGAAAAGCTGATCCGCCAGAAGGTGACGGTCCAGCCGCTGCCCGAGGATTTCCTCGCCGAATCCGCCCGCATCAAGTCGAGCCGCGGTCCGATCCCGATGAGCCGCGACGAGATGAACGGCCGCAACGGCCGCACGATGGCTGACCGCAACGCCCATCACCGCCGATCTCAGCGCGACCGCGGCCCACGCGGCAACCCCGCCGGTGAGCGTCGCGAAACGCTCGGCACTGCCGCTCCGCGCGGTGGTGGTGAAGGCGCCGGAGCCGGCGACAAGCCGCGCTTCTATGGCCCGCGCAAGAAGAAGTTCACCCCGCGTCCCGCTGGTGCGACCGGCGGCCAGCGCAGCGGCGGCGGCCAAGGCCAGCGCCGGGGTTAAGCTGACAGCCCCCTCCCTTTTGCGAGGGAGGGGCTCGTCGATTACCGCCGCCCCGGCCCGCGTCCGCGCCGCCGCGCCGCCTCGTCGTCCCGCCCGGCGATCAGCCGCGCAATCCGCTCCGCCCCCGCCGTCGCCTCGTTCGTCCCCCGCCCGATCAGCGGCGCGGCACGGCGATACAGCACCAGCGCCTTGTCATAGTCGCCCGCCGATTCGGCACACAGGCCAAGGTCGAAGGTGATCGACGGGTGGTTCGGCGCCTGCGCGTCCATCGCGGCCCAGGCTGCGCACGCGGCGGGCAGGTCGCGCTGCGTCTGCTTGACGATGTCCTTGAACGGCCGTTCCAGCGGCTTGGGCAGGCCGCGCGTGCTCTCGCGGAAGCGAATCGAATAGAGTTCGACCGACGGCACGATGTCGCTGCGCACCGCCTCGGCGATGTCGATGATCATGGCGCGAATCGCCTCTTCGGTCGTGCGCGACGGGGTCTGCCCACGGCACCAGCTGGTTTCGTCACGGCGCGGATGCGACACGCCATAGACGACGCGGTTGCGCGCGTCGGTGATGCGCAGGTCGGCATTCACATTGATCACGCGCCGGGTGCAGTCCTTCTCGACCTCTTCCTCCCGCAGGCATTTGCCGTCGCGCTTGCCGCCCTCGCGCTCGACGCACTCCTTGTCCTTGCGCTTGAACTTCGTTTCCTGAACCCCGGTGACGACATTGCCGTTGAGCAGGCCATCGGCATCGCCGCCGGGTCCGCCAACCAGCTCGAAATGCGTTCGCCCCTCGATATCCGGCCGCCCCAATGCGCGTTCGATTGCCAGCGCAAGCTGCATCCCGTCCTCACCCCCGATCCGGCCGACCCGCAGCGAATCGAGCATCGCGGCGTCGCGATAGGGTGCAGCGAAGCGCCCGGTCATCCGCACGCTTTCGGCATGGGCAGTTGTTGCAAGCAGGCTGGCGGCGGCAACGGCGATCGCTGCACGGATCGGCATCGGAAGCATGGAATTTCCCCCTGAGCACTCTTAGTACGCAGTTGTTTCGCACCCGGCGCGATTTGCGGCAAGCCCGCTGCACAGCCGCCGCCGTCATCGCACGGTCACACAGGTTGCATCCTTTGCCCCCCTTTGCTAGGCGCGCGCCAACCCATCGGGGGTGCCGCACAGGCACACCCCCGAATCCCCATGGGGCCATTCTAGAGTCCAAGAGGAAACACGCGTCCGTGGATAATTCCGGCGGTATCCAAGCCAGCTTAAGCGGTCGCTATGCGACTGCGCTGTTCGATCTGGCGCGCGAAGGCGGGTCGATCGCGACGGTCGAATCGAGCCTCGCCACGGTCGCCCAGGCGCTGACCGAATCGGCCGACTTTGCGGCGCTGACCAAGAGTCCGCTGCTCGGTCGCGACGAGACCGCACGCGGCGTTGCTGCAGCGGCGGGCGCGATGAAGCTCGATCCGCTCACCACCCGTTTCCTCGGCGTGCTGGCGCAGAATCGCCGTCTGTCGGCGCTGCCCGGCATGATCCGCGACTTCCGCACGCTCGCGGCGCAGCATCGCGGTGAGGTGACGGCTCAGGTAACCTCGGCCCATCCGCTCGACGCCGGACAGGTAGCCGAACTCAAGACGCAGCTGCGCACCCGCGTCGGCCGCGACGTCAATGTCGACCTGTCGGTCGATCCCTCGCTCCTTGGCGGGCTGGTCGTGAAGATCGGCTCCCAGATGATCGACAGCTCGATCAAGACCCGTTTGAACTCACTCGCCCACGCGATGAAAGGCTGAAGGCTAAGACAATGGATATCCGCGCCGCAGAAATCTCGAAGGTCATCAAGGACCAGATCGCCAATTTCGGCACCGAGGCAGAGGTCAGCGAGACCGGCCAGGTGCTGAGCGTGGGTGACGGCATCGCGCGCGTCCACGGCCTCGACAATGTCCAGGCGGGCGAAATGGTCGAATTCGCCAACGGCGTTCAGGGCATGGCGCTGAACCTCGAAGCCGATAATGTCGGCATCGTGATCTTCGGTTCGGACTCGGAGATCAAGGAAGGCGACGTCGTCAAGCGGACCGGCACCATCGTCGACGTTCCGGTGGGCAAGGGCCTGCTCGGCCGCGTCGTGGACGGTCTGGGCAACCCGATCGACGGCAAGGGCCCGATCGTGTCGGATCAGCGTTCGCGCGTCGAAGTGAAGGCGCCGGGCATCATCCCGCGCAAGTCGGTGCATGAGCCGGTGCAGACCGGCCTCAAGGCGATCGACGCACTCGTCCCCGTCGGCCGCGGCCAGCGCGAGCTGATCATCGGCGACCGTCAGACCGGCAAGTCGGCCGTCGCGATCGACACCTTCATCAACCAGAAGACGGTCAACGCCGGCACCGATGAGAGCAAGAAGCTCTATTGCGTGTACGTCGCCGTCGGCCAGAAGCGCTCGACCGTCGCTCAGCTCGTCCGCACGCTGGAAGAAAATGGCGCGATGGAATATTCGATCGTGGTCGCAGCGACCGCGTCGGACCCGGCCCCGCTCCAGTTCCTCGCACCGTACACTGGCTGCGCGATGGGCGAGTATTTCCGCGACAACGGCATGCACGCCGTGATCGTCTATGACGATCTGTCGAAGCAGGCCGTCGCCTATCGCCAGATGTCGCTGCTGCTGCGCCGGCCGCCGGGCCGCGAAGCCTATCCCGGCGACGTCTTCTATCTGCACAGCCGCCTGCTCGAGCGCGCGGCGAAGCTGAACGAGGATAATGGCTCGGGCTCGCTCACCGCGCTGCCGATCATCGAAACCCAGGCGGGCGACGTGTCGGCCTACATTCCGACCAACGTGATCTCGATCACCGACGG
>FWWL01003550.1_pt1 | contig 20852 bp, 14 predicted proteins | sample 2228331 | NCBI WGS metagenome assembly FWWL01 (sample SAMEA103939775, study PRJEB20133) | metagenome | reverse complement strand
TATTTTTATGTTTATTTTTAATGCTGAACGGAATGAATGTTACTTATGCTACAAGCTCGAATCAAAGCAAAGCAGGAGATAATGTTTTCTATTTGCAAACTAATGAATCATTCAAACAGATATTATCTTTTTCAGAAGGATTAGCAGCTGTTCAAGGCAATAATGGCAAATGGGGCTATATTGATAAAAAAGGCAAGCTAGTCATACCATGCCAATTTACATATGTGACAAGTTTTTCGGAGGGACTAGCGGGCGCAACCAAAGACAGTGAGGATGAAGGCCTATATGGTTATATAGATAAAACGGGCAAACTCATTATTGACTATCAATATCAATACAACTATTGGTATAACGGCGTATTTGATTGTGAACCCTTTTCAGAAGGATTAGCAGCCGTTACAGGCAGCAATGGCAAATATGGCTATATCGACAAAACGGGCAAGCTAGTTATTCCTTACCAATTTGTATCCGGGGAGGGCGACGGTGGTTATGTTTCACCGGGACGTTTTTCAGAGGGATTGGCAGCTGTTCTAAATGATGATGGGTTATTTGGCTATATCGATATAACAGGCAATGTGGTTATACCTTACGGATACGAATATGCTTCAGACTTTTCAGAGGGATTAGCAGTGGTTGGACGTTACATAGATGGTAGTGCCTATATGTATTGGGGTTATATCAATAAGACAGGTGATTTAGTTATACCTTATGAATACAGAGAAGCATCAGACTTTTCAGAGGGTTTAGCATATGTTAGCACTAGTTCTTTAGATTGTTCTTATATAGATAAAACAGGCAAGCGTATCTTGGTTTCTAATTATGGTAGTGATCTATTTTCCGAGGGTTTAGCCCTTAGAGAAGAATCTGGTGGCTACGGTTTTATGGATAAGTCGGGAGATTTGGTAATTGATTACAACTTCAGAGGTGCAAAAAAGTTTTCAGAAGGGTTAGCAGTTGTTCAAAACCATAGTGATCTATGGGGATATACAGATAAAACAGGAAATGTCATAATCCCATACCAGTTTGAAGAAGCATTAGACTTTTCGGGGGGCTTTGCGTGCGTCAAGAAAGGACAATCGTGGAGCTACATTTATAATCCTTTACTGAAAGCAAGCATCAACGTTGATTTCAGTACGATAAACTCTTATCAAAGTGTTTTAGAATTTAAGAACTATCTCCAAAGCACTATGACTGATGTTAACGGCTTCATCATAGATGACTCAGCAAAAAACGATTTATCAAGATATATTCAAGGTGCTATTCTTACATTATCAAAATCAAATGTTGAGGCGATAGGAAACAATATTACTTTGACAGATGATATCGTTAAACCGATGTCTGATTCAGCACTCGCAGCAAAGACTGAATTGCTTTCTGCACTAGATGCAAACAATGTACATTTGAACAAAAAAATAGACGTTAATTTGCGCCTTGATGCAGGAGGAATTAATGATAAAAAACCCATAAGCGTTACTTTTGATATTAAAGATAAGGATATTTTGAATGATGCTGACTCATTAGTAATTTTCCTAGGAGATAATCAGCATGCTATGACAGTATCATCAGAGAATTTAAAGAATCTTATAAACACTTATACTACATTCTCAGTCAAAGTTGAAAAAACAGAAGAAAATAAGTATAAAATAAACTTTTTAGATAGTAAAAATAAATTGATTAAGGTATTGGATTATCCGATAACATTTTCGCTGCCTGCTCAAAATGCATATGCAACAATTTTTATTACATATGATGGAGGAAATGACAATTGGGGTGGTCAATACGATTCATTCAATAAAGCAATCTCATTTTCTACAAAATACAGCGGACTATATGAGGTTATTGAAAACGACGTTCCCATAAACGATTTATCGGAATTATCTATAGAACAGCAGAATGCTATACGCTTTATGGTTTCTAAAGGTTTTTTTGAGCTTAACAATGGTGCATTTAACCCAAATGGGCAATTAACTAGATATGATTTCACTGCAACACTTGTTAAAATGTTTTTTGCATTAGATCATTCAACAAAATCTACTTTTACCGATGTGAGTGAAAACAGCAAGTATTATCCATACGTGGCTTCAGCTCAAAAGGACAATATTGTACAAGGGGTAGGCGATAATACATTTGCCGGTAATTTATTTATCAAAAAAGCCGAAGTGATTGCTCTTTGCGCACGAACAATTGTAGAGAAAAAAGGATATCAATATCCGGAGTTAATAGACAGTTATTTGCAGTTTACAGATGTGGAAACTATTCCAGACTGGGCAAAAAAAGATGTGGCATTAGCTGTTCGTGAAAGTCTTACACCTAAAGAATTAAAATTCAATCCAAACATTGATATTTCAAGAGCCGAAAGTGCTGTTGCTCTGTATAATTTATTCATGCGTTTAAATGAAACTCCTGTCAGTGCTTTTAACATAAAAAATGAACCTGTAAAAAACACTTCAGGAACAATTGCTATCTTAGGCACTTCAGCTTTGCTAGTACTCTTGATCTGCATTGGAAGCTTTGTGTATTTAAGAAAAAGAAATGCTAAGAAAGCCAACGAAACCAATGCATCAGAGTAGATGCAAGAATAGGATAAGACTTTTAAATGCTGTCTTTCTTGCAATAACATTTATGAAGAAAATTTGGAATAAATTCAACTAAAATAACACGCTGTGAAATGAGAATACAAAATGAACTACTTCACTAGCGTGTTATTTTTATTTTAGGCTATGTTAAAGAATAGAGTTGAAAGTAGCACACTTTGATTATTTGAAAAATTATCCACTTGCTATATAATATAAGTAATACACAATTGTAGAATTATGTTTAACAGAAAAAATTATGCACTAACAATTGTTTATCATACAGATAAATAGGAATTTGTAGTACTGATTTTTTATATAATGAAACCCTGTAAAGGTAAAGGTGGGAATTAATGAAAAAGGATTTTTTTGATGCACTCGAAGAAGTTTATACTAAAGGTGGTATAGGCAATACACTTATGTGCGATTTTTACGAACATCGTATAGCAGGTGGAAGCGAAAGCCAATTTGCAAGACTTGCTGTATATATGGAGTGGAAATACGGGATTACAGGGACAAAACAAATAAAAACAGAGCATATATATGAGCTTTTAGAGTTTTTAAAGGGAAAAGGTTTTAAAGATACAACTCTTAAAAGCTATATATCAGCTTATAGGCGAGTTTATAAGTGGAATAAACACTTGTTTTTGGAGAGTTTTGAGATACCGACAAATACAGGATTTGCTCAATGGGTAGAAAAAGAGACATCCAACGGATAATGTCCATTTTGGACATCATACCTCGTTGCTTTTGAGCATAATTCTTATATACGAACTAAAGAAGCCTTATATTAGGCTTCTTTTAATATTGTTACGATGTCAACACTATTCTTTGATATAGCCTTATTTCATGTCAGCTTTGATTTTTACCTATTTTATATGTATGTATGGCCTTTATATTTTCTAAGTCGGTGAGGTCATAGCCATCGTAATTATTCAGAAAATCCTGCAGAGCATTTAACGTTATCTTGATCCTGCCTAATTTTATTGTTTTTATGATACCGATATTTATAAGATTATAAACGCTATTCTTATTGACTCTCAGAATCTGTGAAACTTCGCTGACAGTGTAAATCATTTTTACTTCAGGCATAATTATCTTTTCACTATACAATCAAATCCTCCTTTCTCCGACTTTGCATTTCTAGTCTCAGGCGAACTACTATCCATCTTCATATTTACATATTCATTAGTTTCATACTCTTCAAAGCATTTATAGTCAAAATATCTGACAACCTTATGTATTCTTCTTAAAAATGCTTTCCATGTTTCAGTAGATTCAATTTGTACTTTTAGATACTGAAATGGCAAATCGATATTGGATACGATATATACTTTTGTAAAGCAGGCTACTTTATTTGTATAACGGCATGGAAGCTCAAGGGGGTAGCCGTCTAGGTAATTTAGCATATCTTGAATTTTAAAGCCTGAATTGAATTCTTCAAATACAATTACATCTTGTCCTTTGTAGGAATCAAATCCTCCGTGCAAGTAGCTTGTAAGTCGGAAGACATTTTCGAAACCATATTTATTCATTATGCTGTGAGTTTTTCCTGTACCTGTTTTTCCCCAAATATATGTGACAGTAAGTTCTCTGACTATATTTTTAAATTGGTTCTGCCGAAATGTTTGCCTGACTTTTTCCAGGGTGTCAATTTGCATTATATAGTTAGGGTTTTCTTCAAATATTTCGTAGTCAGACATACCATCCTTTATCATGTCGTAGAGATCATTAATATCATTTCTAGCACCTTGCCTTTCTAAGGGCATTTCTCCAAACTCTTCTTGTGTATCGGGGAGTTTTGTGATTTTATCTTTGCTGTACTTTCCTGTTTTAAAGATATAATCTCTGTTTTGTTCAGATGTACCTCGCGCCATTTCAATGTGGGCATAGGGAAATCTATTCTTTACCGTGCTGAATCGCACAGCTGAAGAGCATGCAATATATAAATGCGTATGATGAGTTTTTTCTTTTGAGCCTATTTCATCACTTAGGCAATAATATACACATGATTTAATCTTATGCAATTCTTCTTTAATCTTATCGTGGGTAAATCCTTTATCTAGAGGATTGTTTATGGTTATCTGCCATTTTCGAGACTGCGAATCTTTTGGTATAAAATCACCTTCTTTCAGGTGCGACATTTTAAGTCGCAAGTGAGTGATTCACTGTGTTGATTGTGTTTGGCTGTGTTTGCGACAGATGTTGCATAGGGTAATACTAGCCTATGCAATTGGAACGCTAAAGCGTTCTGCCTTGGCAGCACCTTACACTGCGTACGGCACTGCCAAGGCTTGCTTTATTATCTTAATACGCTTTGCTTGATTGTACTTTGTAGCTTTTCCATGTTTGCTATTGTAGGTACTTGAATTGCCGTAAGGTTTGTCCCATTAACAAGCATATACCCTGTACCTTGTGTTCTATCTGGGAGCATTTCGGATTTATACTCGTGAAAAAGCATATTTTTAGATTCTTCACTCAGATTACCCAGCCCAACAACTAAATTAAAATTATCTCGAGCAGAATTGAAATAAGCTGCATCTGCACGTTGTTGACTTACAATGACATGCACCCTGAATGAACGACCTAGCATCAGCAGATTTGATAGCTTCTTTTTTTCTTCCTCAATCACCTTCTTATCAAGGCTATTACAATAGCTCGCCCATTCATCAAAGAATAAGACAATCATGTTTTTATCTTTTTCCACACCGCGTTGGCGGTTTTGAAACCTATCATAGAATTGTTGCAAACCGTCTGTGCAGTCCATAAATCTGTGAAATTTGGAGCAGCCTTGTAAAAATGTAAAATCGTCATCGCCTTTAAAGTCGCACACATAAATTTGCGAATTAGGAATGTTTAAAGCAATTTTCCCCAGCAGCAATTTCGTAAAATATGTCTTGCCGCTTCCAGTTGCCCCTATAATGACAGTATGGGGAGCCCTTTCGGGATTCCAACATATAGGCTGGATGATCCCGAAAGGCAGGTACTTTTGATCATACAAAATACTAATATCCATACGTATCAAAAATCACTATCCACTAGATTAACAGTTCGACCTTGCAAATTCTGTAGTTGTGCTTGCTTACGGAGGCTTAATAAGTTTCCATAGTTATCGGAAAACCAAGCCACATCAATGCTTAGGTAAGCGCCATTGTCAACGCAGTCATCTACACATAGAATTGGGTAACCAACTCCATTAAAAATATAATTAACTTGCGATAAGCCTGAAAACTCTTGTGCAGCCAACTTTTGGGTGATTCTTGTTTGCATAATTCCTTTTATTGTTGCAAGATTGATTTCTGACTTCTTAAGAGCAAGGAACTGATACATAGTCACATTGGATTTTGATATTATCCGCCCAGGGCTATCAATTTCTGACTGCATCTGCGGCTTTGTAAGTCCTAAGCTATCCGCGATTTCACACAAAACAGTGAATATACATTGCCTTACGATTATATAGTTACTTTCAAACATGGCTTTTTCTGATTCATCTGGCACAACAGAAATGGGTGTTTGCGCTGCCTGCATTGTGACGTTTCTTTGCTGACGTTTATTGGATATCCAATAAAGTATAGCTGTAAATAAAATCCCACCGATTACTATTGTTTCGAGATTTTCACCGATAAATTTATAGACAATATAGAATACAGTGCTTACAGCGAATGCACCTAAAATTAAAACGATTGTGATCGTTAGAATTGCACCTACTAGTTTGATAAATTTCTTTTGATTGTACAGAGATACAACTACTTCAATTAAATCCATAATGAAGTTCATTATCCTACAACTCCATTCCTGAGGCTTTACAGCTTAATGCATACTCTCCGTTCTTAGTTCTGTAAAACCGTCCTTCAAAAGATTTTGGCTTAACTTTGATGCAGCCTCCTTTTGCTTCGAGTTCCTCTTGGCTTAAAAGTTGATTAGCTTGCTCGACCTTGATTGTTATCTCTTGGTATTTATTAGCTGGACACACGCACACATATGTATAGCCGATTATGTTGTCGCTGGCTTTCCCATCAATATACTGTTTAAAGGGTCTAATATCTGTTAGAAGTACCTCGTTAGAATTTGCTATTTGTTGTAGAGTAAAAGTCATCTTTTCAATCTTAATCATTTTATTACCTCCTAATATAATAGATACTGTTTTACATTTTCTGATATAATTATCTCAAATAAGCTAGTACTCTCTTATTTGAGATTTTGTTGATATAACAAAACTCCTTTCGATTAATTGCCGGCTTAAGTAAATTTTATTATAATTTGATACATTCTGCGATGTACAGAAATGTACTAAAAAGTAAGAAATAAAACATTTTTTGTTTGATTTGTACATTGACAATATTTATTTATGTGGAGGAATAAAATGCCAAAGCAAAAAAGTCTAAATGAACACTATAATTTAAAAGGCTTAAATGAGTATTATAATTTAATGAAGAATATTTCCGACGAACATATTTTCACTGAAAGCGAAAGCGCAGACAGCTCCTCGTCGCAACTAAATGATATTTATAATAAAGAATTTTTCACTAAAAGGTTAGAAGAATTTAGGATAATAATGCGTTATAGTCAGAGCAGATTAATTGATTTTCTTTTGGAAATCGAGGAGTTAGATCGCACAGATAGTGCTTTAAAATCGTATATTTCTGGCAGAAGAGATGCACCAGTAGCAATAAAGGAAATGATATATACAAAGATGGAAAAAGCGGTAGATAAATATAAATATGGCTATAATTACTTTGTTGGTGAAAATGATTATAACGGATTGGAAATTAATGATTTAAAAAAATGCTATATTGACCATGATGATATACAACAAAACGAGGCAGAATACGAAGATTCATGCTGCACTGAAAAATTTATAGAAATTATTAAAAATAAACCCAAGAAGTTTATTATGGCAATGAATAAATTTCTAGCATATTATTTGAAGGTGCAAAAAGATGAAATAGATTTTATAAATATGTTTAGTGACTTGAATGAAAATGGGCGAAAACTTGTAAACGATTTAATTGGTTTTCTTCAGCCGAACTTTGATTTTAATATTGTGGAAGATAAAAAATTGAAGCCATACTTTGATATAATCAACTTTTTAACAAATGATGAGAATATTTCTATATCAGAATCTGACTTAATCAAAGTAACTAAGAAGAACACATGGGGGTATTTTAAGTTCAATGACCTAGACTACATGCAGGACAGTATTGATTCATGGGTTGAATGGGATGTTCAATTCTGGAAAAATATAGTTGAAATAAAATTCCTATTTTCCAAAGAAACAAACAAGATGATGCTTTTAAACATTTCTAAATTTTTATATCAGAATCCTAATTATCGCAATTTTAGTATGGACTTTGATGAACAAAAAAGCACTTAGAGTTCAAACTCCTAGTGCTTTTATCTTAATACAATGCATCCACAATTCCGGCAACTTGATCATGCATGGCATCGGTTACATGAGTATAATACCTAAGTGTAATCTCTAGCTTGCCATGTCCAAGCCGTTCTTGCACATATTTTGGATTAACTCCTTTTTCAGCCAGCATGGTAGCATGTGTATGCCTTAAATTATGGAATTTAAAATCTATTCCAAGCTCATCTTTGCTTATTCTTGATAATACCTTTTGACTATCAGTAGTAAGCATTTGACCATTTGGCTTGATATTAATAAAGTCATCTACAACTATTAATTTCGGAGCTTTTCCGCGCCTTTCCATAATCGTATTGATTTTATAACCTGCATTGTATTCCTTTTTATCGTTTTCATATTGTGTATGAAGGCATTTTAAGTATTCAATCAAGCTTTTATTTAGTTTAATAGTTCTTACAGAATTTACTGTTTTGGGATATACAAAGCTCCAAACTTTATCTTGATACTGTAATTGCTTATCTATTTTAATAGTTTCTTTATCCCAATCTATATCAGAGAATCTTAATGCAAAACATTCCCCGACTCTAACCCCTAAATTAATTCCTAAGAGGAAGGAGGTTAATAGATTTGTACTTTGAAATCTATTCTCCATTTTAGAAAGCTCTGCTTTGGAATATGTTTTAATATCTCCATAAGCTCTATAGCTTTGAGGTGGATGGACATTGGTCATGGGAGAGGTCTTAAGATACTTTTTAGTTACTGCATAGTTAAAAAGCACAAGGCAGAAGTTATAGAGGGAGCGCACATACTCATCACTATGAGTTTCGCATTTTGAATTAATAAAATCTTGAATATTCTTTTCGGTGATCTGAAATAAATATCTTGGTGCGAAATCTTCGAAATGATTGCTATATAGTGATTTATATCTAACAATTGTAGCAAACTTTCTTGTGTTTGGAGCTTCGCTTTCAATGAATTCATTATATATTTCTTGAAAAGTAACCTTCTTGTTTTCAACGAAAGTTCCAGTTTTGTTATATTCGTGAATTGCTTCGGATAGAGCAGCATTAGCTTCTTTTTCAGTTTTGTAGCCACTGCGTTCAATTTGTTTTCTTTTCCCATCAATTTTGCCTAAGTCAATTCTGTACGACCAAGTTGCACCTTTTTTTCTAACACTACCGTTCAATTTCCCACCAACTTTCAAATGCTAATACTTTAATTATAACACTCAAAAATTGCATGTCAAATTTTTCCCACGGAGTGAATTGCATAAAAGCTCTAAAATAGTTGGAAACAAAGGGGTGTATACTGTTTGTGGGATATGTGAAAAGAATAGAGGGGGATGAGGTGGAAATTCCCACGGTTTTCCCACGAAAAATTGATATATGTAAAAATCTAAAAAAGTATAAAAAAATACAGTTTTCAAAATCAGTTTCATGAACATTGGTGCTAAGCACTGATATTCAAGGATTGACTGATAATGAAAACTGTATCTAAATGTATTATTTTATATTCTTATTTACCGAAATATCTCTTCAAAAGTCCAGCAAATGCAGCTCCATGTCTTGCTTCATCCTTGCACATTTCATGCACTGTATCATGTATTGCATCATAATTAAGCTGCTTTGCTCTGGTTGCAAGCATCTTCTTGCCGTCACAGGCTCCAAACTCAGCATCCACCCTCATTTCAAGGTTCTTCCTTGTATCTGCTGCTACAACCTCACCAAGAAGCTCAGCAAACTTTGCTGCGTGTTCCGCTTCTTCAAAGGCAATCCTCTTATATGCTTCAGCTATTTCCGGGAAGCCTTCTCTGTCCGCCTGGCGGCTCATTGCCAGGTACATCCCTACTTCAGTGCACTCTCCCATGAAATTAGCCTTAAGTCCCTCGTAAACCTCTGGGTCAATATCCTTTGCAACACCTATTCTGTGTTCGTCTGCCCACTGTCGTACTCCCTCTTCTTTAAGGTTGAACTTTTCTTTTGGCGCCTTACACTGTGGGCAATTATCTGGTGCCTCCGCTCCCTCGTGGATATACCCGCATATTGAACAAATAAACTTTTTCATTTCTACATCCTCCCATATTCATTATTTGTTAATAATTATTATCTATGTTACTAATTTATCATATGGTACCCATTTTTTCAAGCGCTTTTACTAGTTTTATAATTTTATTATTGGATATTTTAGTATTAATTGAAATATATTACATACTTCAGGTAAAATATAACTATAAAACTCTATAAAAGGAGGAATTTTTATGAGAAAACTTGCTGCCTTTATTTTGATAGTTTTTGTTTTCTGTTTGATTCCTGCAGCAGAAATATTCTGCTCTGGTAATGCAGCTGGTACCTCACTTCCCGGATACGTTAAGGCTAGTGCAGGAGATGCCTCCGTAATAGCACTTAGATCTGATGGGACTGTATGGACCTGGGGTCGCAATGACGTAGGTCAGATAGGGGATGGTACTGAAGGCGGGACTGACTTCAGAACTTCACCTGTGATGGTAAAAGGAATTTCTGATGCTGCTGATGTAGCATCAGGAGGCGGCTTTAATGTAGTATTAAAAAAAGATGGCTCCGTATGGGCATGGGGCATCTGGGGAAGAGCTACCGAGAAAGGCGAATACTCACTGGTGCCGGTCAAAGTAGGCGGATTTAGTGATGTAAAGTCTATTGCAGCTGGTGATGACGCTATAGTTTCGTTGAAGAAGGATGGAACAGTTTGGATGCTGGAAACCAATCCTCTAGCCAAAGAATACTCTATTGATGATTATGACGAGGAATATGACAAAAATGAGGACAAAGGCTATGATGAAGAATATGACAAGAATGAAGACAGAAGCTATGATGAAGATGAAAGATTCCAGGTCAGCGATGATGAGAATCTCATGGAATCAAGAATTCCATATCAAGTTAAGAAGCTCACAAAGATAACGAGTATAAGCACCTACTCCAATTATACCGGCGGCGCTTTTGCAGCCCTTCGGGAAGACGGAACAGTCTGGACTTGGAGAGGAGCTGACTACGAACAAATAGTTAAGAATGAGGAATACAATCCCTTGACTGACGGAGCATTAGAAGACAGTGACGACAGCTATAACACACCGGTACAGGTTAAAGGCATATCTAATGTAGTTATGGTTGCACCTGCAGATGAACATATGCTGGCTCTCAAAAAGGATGGGACTGTATGGACTTGGGGCGTAGGTATGGATCTTGTGAAGGTCGGCACCGGCAACATGTTTACCGGCAAGCTGAAGTATGTACCTCCTACTCAGATTCCCGGTCTGGAAAATGTTGCTACTATTGCAGCGATGCCTGAAGAAATCATAATGCAAAGTGCGATAGCTGTGAAAAAGGATGGGACTGTCTGGAGATCTCACCTATATACCGGGAAAGGCTATGCAAAGGTAGAACAGCTCACTGGTGTAAAGTCGGTATCAGCCGGAAGAGATTTCATTTTATTTACAAAGGCTGACGGAACAATCTGGTCCTGCGGCAGCAATGACTACGGACAGCTGGGCAATGGCTATAATTCCTTTGTGCAAAAGCCTGAAAAGCTTAATACTATAGATAATGTCAAAGCTATCGGTACAGGTATGAATAATTCCATCGCTTTGAAGAAGGATGGAACAGTATGGCACTGGGGTACCTTTACCCAGGTATTTGGAAGCGGAGCTAACTTCAAAGCCAATAAGTTGCAGTATACCAAACCGTCTCTCCTCAAAGGCTTTGGAGGATTCATCAAAGTGTCAGCAGGCAACAATATGGTTACTATGGTGAAAAACGACGGTACAGCCTGGGCTATGGGCGGCAACTTCATAGGTGAGCTGGGTAACGGCACAAAATCCTTCAGTACAAATCCTGTTAAGATATCAGGGCTGGCTGGAGTTAAGCAAACCTACAATATAAAAAGTGATCAATACGATTACTCAATTGCCTTAATGAATGACGGTACACTCCGCTCCTGGGGCGACAACCAGAGAGGCCAACTTGGAGATGGGACAAAAACAAACAGGTCAACTCCTGTAATAGTAAAAGGAATAAATAATGTTGCGTCAGTTGCACTTGGAGGCGATTGTGCCTTAGCCCTGAAGAGCGACGGAACCGTCTGGGGCTGGGGTGCTAACATTGATGGAGCACTTGGTAAGGGTGTCAAGGATTCAAGCTTTACTCCCGTTAGGGTCAACAATCTGACTGATGTTACAGCAATAGCTATCGGGGGTGGCTCTGCTGCAGCCCTGAAAAAGGACGGAACGGTTTGGACTTGGGGCTATAACGATATCGGTCAACTGGGGCAGGACAGTGGAAAGGTTCCCTACAGCCTTGAGCCGGTTAAAGTCCCTTCTTTGGGAAATGTAAAAGCCGTTGCCTCAGGCTATGGTCACATGCTTGCATTGAAACAGGATGGCACAGTATGGGTCTGGGGTGATATGGACCTGGGCAGCTTTGAAGAATTGAGCAATGATAAGGTCCATTTGGTCAGGCAAGTACCTGGGCTAAGCGGTATAATTGAAATAACTGCCGGTGATTCCCACAGTATGGCTTTAAAAGATGACGGAACTGTTTGGGTATGGGGCGTTAACAAGGGTGGTCAGCTGGGCAACGGCGGGGCTGATATGTTTCATCCGGTTCAGGTGGTTAAGTAAAAAATTAGTGTATTTTATGGCTTTTAATGATAAACTAGATTGTGAGGGCGAACATTGTTCGCCCCTACTTATTATCTTTTGAGGAGAAACAAATGGGAAAAATATTGGTATTGGCTGAGAAGCCCTCGGTCGGGCGTGACTTGGCAAAGGTTTTGAACTGCAATCAAGGTGGAAATGGCTGCCTGATGGGTCCAAAGTACATAGTTACTTGGGCTCTTGGTCACCTGGTAACTCTGGCTGACCCGGAAGCCTATAATAATAAATATAAGACCTGGAACCTTGAAGACCTGCCTATGCTGCCTGATAAAATGGAGCTGGCTGTTATTAAGGAAACCTCCAAACAGTATGGAATCGTCCGCGGCCTTATGAAGCAGCCTGACATCGACGAGCTTGTAATTGCCACTGATGCAGGGCGTGAAGGTGAATTAGTTGCCCGTTGGATTATGGAAAAGGCAGGCTTCAAAAGGCCTGTAAAACGATTATGGATATCCTCTCAGACAGACAAGGCAATAAAGGATGGCTTCAATCAGCTAAAACCCGGCAGAGAATATGAAAACCTGTATAGAGCTGCTCAGTGCAGAGCCGAAGCTGATTGGCTGATTGGTCTTAATGTTACCCGTGCTCTTACCTGCAAGTACAATGCACAATTGTCTGCGGGCAGAGTACAGACACCTACCCTGGCGCTGATTGTTCAAAGAGAAAATGAAATTAAAAGCTTCATACCTAAGGATTATTGGACTATTGAAGCCAAGGTCAACGGTTTTACTTTGCTTTGGAGAGATAAATCCAGCAGCAATACACAATTGTTTGATAAAGAAAAAGCAGAAGCAATTGTAAATAAGCTTAAAGGTCAGACAGGGGAAATAACGGATATAAAGAAGGAAGCAAAGAGCGAGCTCCCTCCACTAGCTTATGACCTGACAGAGCTGCAGAGGGATGCCAACAAGAAATTCGGTTATTCCGCCAAACAAACCCTCGCCATTATGCAAACCTTGTACGAGCGTCATAAGATACTGACTTATCCTAGAACCGACTCTCGCCACATTACAACAGACATAGTGCCGACACTGGCAGATAGGCTGAAAAGCGTAGCGATAGGTCCTTATGCCCCAATGGCACAAAACCTGCTTCGCAGTAAAATAAATACCACCAGCCGCTTAGTAGATAACAGCAAAGTCAGCGACCATCATGCGATTATTCCTACTGAGGAGCCGGTAAAACTCTCCGGACTAAGTGCCGAAGAGCGTAATATATTTGATTTGGTTGTAAAGCGCTTTTTTGCAGTTCTAAGCCCGGCCTATCTGTATGAGCAAACCACTGTAAAGGTGGAAGCTGCAGGAGAGCAGCTCTTTGCAAGAGGTAAAGTGACAAAAGCCATGGGTTGGAAGGCTGTATATGATGACAGGAGCAATTCAGAAGGTGATAGTTCTGACGAAGATAGGGAGCAGTCCCTTCCCCCTATGCAAAAGGGAGATAAGCTGAAGTTCTTGTCTGTTAACTCTAATAATAGAAAAACAAAGCCACCGGCACGTTATACCGAGGCTACCCTGTTAACAGCGATGGAGCATCCGGGTAAATTTATCGAGGATGAAGCTCTCAAAGAAGCCCTTGATAGAACCAGCGGCTTAGGCACCCCCGCTACCAGAGCAGATATAATCGAAAAATTGTTCAACACCTTTTATGTAGAAAGAAGAGGCAAGGATATCTTCCCTACTGCAAAAGGAATACAAATTATTGATCTTGCCCCCTCAGAGCTTAGGTCAGCTGAGCTTACTGCCAAATGGGAGCAGCAGCTTTATGATATCAGCAAGGGCAAGGCCAATGCCAGTGCGTTTATGACCCATATAAGAACACATGCAGGAAAGCTGGTATCCTCAGTTATAGCCAGTACTGAGGCATATAAGCACGACAACATTACCCGTACCCGCTGCCCCGAGTGTGGAAAGTTCTTGTTGGAGGTCAACGGGAAGAAAGGCAAAATGCTGGTCTGCGCAGATAGAGACTGCGGCTATCGTAAGGGTGTGGCTCAGCAATCAAATGCCCGCTGCCCTAATTGCAAAAAAAGAATGGAGCTTAAAGGCGAAGGAGAAGGCAGACTCTTCACTTGCAGCTGCGGCTTCCGCGAGAAGCTTGCCATCTTCAACAAGCGTATGGAGGAAAGAACTGAGAGCAGTGACAAACGAACAGTTCAGAGCTACATGCAAAAGCAACAAAAGGAAGAGCCGGTAAACAATGCCATGGCGGATGCCTTGGCAAAATGGAAAGCAATGCAGGATAAATAAAAGAATAGCTGCCTTATCAGGCAGCTATTCTTTTATTATTTTAAGATTTTAATCCATTCTCAGCCATGAACTCTTCAAATCTTATCTGTACAGTATCATATAGCTTTCTTTCTCTGAACATTTGGTCATCCTCTGGAATGCTGAGGTTTGCCTTCTTGTCTTCTGTCATGAAGCCTTCTGTGTACAATACCTGTGCACCTTCAACATTATCTCTGCTGCATGGAGTAAATACATCCATACCCTTTATTGCTGCTGTATATAATCCTCCATAAGTCTTAATCTCTTTAGCAATTTTCTCTTGAGCTATTTTAACTGTATCAACGGCTATACCCATCTCTGAGGCTAGCTTTGAAAGTACATCAAAGGTGCTCCTGCCGGTCAATGGCTTAACAGCCGCTTCAAGTCTCTGAATCTTCCTGTCTGACCTTGTAAAGGTTCCATTTGATTCAGCTGCGCTGCTTATAGGTATAACAATATTAGCAAGCTTTGCAGTCTCTGTCATGAAAATATCCATGCAAACTGTGAATTCTAGCTTGGAAATAAGCTTGCCAAGCCTTTCATCAGCTTCTGCCAAATCTTCACCTACTATAACAGCACCTTTTATAGCTCCTTTTTCAATGGCTTCTATAAGCTGGTCTGCAGGAGTTGTAAAGCCCATATCTATAATTCCCTGGGTATTAGCTTTCTGACGGACTATAATAATACCTCTATGAGGCTTTCCAACCTTATCTGTAATAACGGCTGCATCCGCAATGAGCTTTATTGCGCCTTCGGAAACTGTATCCTCGTCAACAACTATTATAGCCTTCTTTGCTTCACCGTACATTTTAGCAACCTTTGCAGCATCTGCACTGTCCGCAGCATTTTTAACAAAACCAGCTAATTCGTCAAAACCGTTTGCTGTTTTATCAACCTTATCCTTCTCTGCAAATTTCTGATATATCAATGATTTAATGAAGCTTTTCATGAATTCCATGTTGTTCTCTATTTTTAGATCAACATTCGCATGTTCAGCCAATCTTGTGTCAGAATTACTGATTGACACTAGCTTAGCCCTCTTTGCTGCATCCTTCATATTTATTCCTAACACAGGATGGTTTTCAGCAACATTACCTATAGAAATAATGAGATCTGTGTTATATAGCTCATCATAGCTGTTGGTGGAAGCATTGACTCCAAGGACTGCCTTTAACCCTGATTCTTCTTTTACTGACATGGTTCCGATTATTTCCGTATCAAGCTTATCAGCAATCTTTTTTGCAACATATGCCTCTTCATTTGTAAATTTGGGAGATATAAAAATCGCAACACTGTTCTTGCCGTACTGTCCCCTTATAAGCTGCAGTTTCTTAGCCGCAAGGGCTATTGCATCATCAAATTCTGCTTCTACAGCATTGTCGCCTCTTCTTAACATTGGCCTTACCAATCGTTTCTCATCATTAATATGGTAAATACCGAAGCGGCCTTTTGCACATAGTGTATCTTCGCCTTTTTCCTTATTAGGTCGTGACTTAAATACCAGACTGCCCTTTGATTGATGAGTCACATTACATCCGACACCACAATAGCTGCAAATGGAAGCTGTGTCTTCAAGCTCTACCGGAACCTGCTTCTTAATTGCTTCCTTTTCCATGCATGCTCCTGTAGGGCAAACATCTACACAATGTCCGCAGGATATGCAGGCACTTTCTTCAAGAGGTAAACCGAATTCAGGAATAACTACTGAATCAAAACCTCTGTCCAAAAGTCCAAGTGCAGTTACTCCTGTAACTTCTTCGCATGCCCTGAAGCACAAGCCGCAGAGTATGCATTTTTCTGCATTTCTCTTAATGAAAGGATGTGTATCCTCTTCTTCTTCCCTGTGAATCTCACCCTTTAATGCCTTAGTGTCAATATCATACTGCCCTATATATTTAACCATCTTGCACTCGAAATAGTCATGGCAACCGCATTCCAGGCACCTGGAAGCTTCCTTTACAGCAGCCTCTTCATCAAAGGTCTCTGAAATTGCTCCAAAACTCATTTTCCTTGTCTGTGCGGGCAATACCTTCAGGTGTTCTCTGCCCTTCTTTTCTTTGTCAGCAAAAGCTTCAGGAGTTAAATCCTCCTGCTCAATATAGCACGGATATGCAACCGGTGTTATTTCTCCCTTCAGGTAGCTGTCTATAACATGAGCTGCATTCTTGCCCTGGGCAATAGCTTCTATAGCTATCTTAGGTCCTGTTACTGCTTCGCCCCCCGCAAAGATTCCCGGCATGCTGGTCTCAAAGGTGTTTGCATTGGCCGCAATCGTACCCTTCTTTGTAATATCCAGCTCTCTTACATTTTCTGCATTTACTCTCTGTCCTATTGCAGATACTATGAGATCTGCCTCGAATGTGACTTCATCCCCTGGAATCGGCTCAGGGCTTCTTCTTCCTGATTTGTCGTGGGCTCCAAGCTTCATTTTCTGGCATCTGACTTTCTTGGCTCTTCCATTTTCTTCAATAACTTCAATAGGAGCAACAAGGAAGGTGTATTCTACTCCTTCTTCTTCTGCTTCTTCTATTTCAACTTTCTCTGCCGGCATCTCGTCCCTGGTTCTTCTATAAAGCAGTTGAACATGCTCTGCGCCCAATCGTACTGCTGTTCTGGCTACGTCCATGGCAGTATTACCGCCCCCTATGACTATAACGCGCTGACCAAGATACATCGGCTCTGCAAGGGTAGCTTTTTTCAGAAACTCAATACCACCCATTACGCCTTCCATATCTTCGCCCTTGCAACCCATATCCATGCTTGCCCAAGCACCTATGGCAATAAATACAGCATCATAAGCCTTTTTGAGATATGTTATTGTAATATCTTCACCTAGTTTTACGTTACATTTAATTTCTACTCCCATTTTTGTAAGAGTATTTATTTCTGCATCCAAAAGCTCTTTTGGGAGACGATATTGAGGGATTCCGTATCTAAGCATTCCACCGGGGTATGGCTGATCCTCATACAATACAACCTTGTGACCTTTTGCTGCAAGGAAATATGCACAGGAAATTCCGGCAGGTCCCGCTCCTACAACAGCAACTGTTTTCCCTGAAGGCTCCTCCATATCCGGTACATAGGTTCCTTGCTTTATATCAATATCACCAATGAATCTCTTAATATCTGCAATTGCAATCGGTTCTTCCACTTTTCCCCGCCTGCAGGCTGTTTCGCAGGGATGAGGGCAAACTCTTCCTATACTTGCAGGCATCGGAATAACATCCTTAACCAACTTAATGGCTTCCTCATACTGTCCATTTGCAACCAATCCTACATAGCCCTGACAATCTGTATTCCCGGGGCAAGCAACTAAGCAAGGAGGACGACAGTCGCCTATGTGGTCTGATGACAGTAAAGTAAGTGCTGTCTTTCTTGCAGCAATGGTTCTTGGAGTATCTGTCTTAATTATCATTCCATTTACTGCAGGAGTTGAGCAAGCTCTTACCAGCTTCGGGTTTCCTTCCACTTCTACCACGCACATGCCGCATGCTCCATAAGGCTTGAGCTTCTCATCATAGCAAAGATTTGGGATCTGTATCCCATTATCCAAAGCAATTTTTAATATTGTGCTGTCTTCATTGGCAGTAAACTCTCTATTATTAATATTCACTCTTAATAGTGCCATTTTCTCACTTCCTTTACTAATCAATATTTATTGCACCAAATTTGCATGTGATTGCACAGTTATCGCATTTAATGCATTTTTCCGGATCTATCTTATGAAGCTGCTTTCTTTCACCGGTTATAGCTCCTGTAGGACACTTTCTTGCGCATGCGGTACATCCTGTACACTTATCTTCGAGAATGCTGTACGTGATAAGACTCTTGCACTGCTTGGCAGGGCATTTCTTATCCTTAATATGAGCTATATATTCATCCTTAAAGTATCTGAGTGTTGTGAGCACCGGATTAGGAGCAGTCTGTCCAAGTCCGCACAGTGAACCGTCCTTAATGCTGTTGCAAAGCTGCTCTAGTTCTTCAATGTCTTCCATTTTGCCTTCTCCGTGAGTAATTCTCTCAAGGATTTCAAGCATTCTCTTAGTTCCTATTCTGCAATATATACATTTCCCACAGGATTCCTTGCAGGTAAAATCAAGGAAGAACCTTGCCATGTCAACCATGCATGTAGTTTCATCCATAACAACCATACCACCGGAGCCCATTATAGCTCCTGTCTTGGTAATAGACTCATAATCAACAGGAGTATCAATCAGTGACTTTGGTATACAGCCACCTGAAGGTCCTCCCATTTGAACAGCTTTGAAATCTCTGTCTTCTTTGATTCCTCCACCAATTCCATATATTACATCTCTTAAAGGCATTCCCATTGGAACTTCAACCAACCCGCCATTTTTCACCTTTCCTGCAAGGGCAAAAACCTTAGTTCCATTACTCTTCTCTGTTCCATAAGCAGCGAAGGCTGCCCCGCCATTTCTTATAATCCATGGCACATTTGCATAAGTTTCAACATTGTTTATGTTTGTTGGCTTTCCAAAATAACCCGATTGAGCAGGGAATGGCGGCTTAAGCCTTGGCATTCCTCTTTCTCCTTCGAGAGACGCAATGAGAGCTGTCTCTTCACCACAAACGAAGGCTCCTGCTCCCTTTTTAATTTTGATATCAAAATTAAAGCCTGAACCCAATATGTTTTCACCGAGATAATTGTCAGCATGAGCCTGAAGTATTGCTCCCTCAAGCCTTTCAATCGCCAGAGGATATTCTGCTCTGCAGTAAATATATCCATAGTTCGCACCAATGGCATAGCCTGCTATAATCATACCCTCAAGAAGCCCGTGGGGATCTCCTTCAAGTACGCTTCTATCCATAAATGCACCGGGGTCTCCCTCGTCAGCATTACAGACCACATACTTTTCTGTACCCTTTGCCTTCCTTGCTGCATCCCATTTGAACCAGGTCGGAAAACCGGCGCCGCCTCTACCTCGTAAGCCTGATTTTTTAATTTCGTCAATTACTTGATCAGGTGTCATTTCATTAACACACTTGTTAAGGGCTTTATATCCATCGTTTACTAAATAGTCCTCAATTTTTTCGGGATTTATAATACCACAGTTCTGCAAAACAACTCTAACCTGCTTATCTAGCTGCTGGAAAGGTTTCTTGCTGGTTGATACAATATACTTTTCAATTGGAGTGCCATTTACAATATGCTGTTCTACAATCTCCTCTGCCATTTTGGGTGTAACATTTACGTAGGTTGATACTTCCCCCTCATCATCAATTACATCCAGCAAAGGCTCGTAGAAGCACATTCCAATACATCCTGTTGATGATATTTCAACATCCAGACCCTTTTCCTTCAGAGAATTCAACAGAGTATCCTTAATCTTTTTCCCGCCAGATGCAATACCGCAGCTGCCGAGACCTATCCTTATTTTCAATTGGAGGCACCTCCTTTTTCCTTTTGGTAAATACCTCTAATTACTTCTCTAGCACTATTAGGAGTAAGGTTACCATAGGCTTCACCATTGATCATCATAACCGGTGCAAGACTGCAGCAGCCGAGACAAGCAACATCCTCCAAGGTAAACATCCCATCAGAGCTTGTCCCCCTTGGTTCTATTCCCAGCTCATCACATATGGCTTCGCTTACCTTATCAGAGCCATTTACATGGCAAGCAGTCCCTTGGCATTGCAATATAATATACTTGCCTGTGGGACTCAATCTAAACTGAGAGTAAAAGGTCGCAATTCCATATATCTTTGCTTTTTTGTTTCCGGTTCTTTCGGCAATGCTTTTTAATGCTTCAAGTGGAAGATAACCATAAATGCCTTGTGTATCTTGAAGTATGCTTATTAAGCTTGCACTCTGACCTTTGTACTTCTCAAAAACAGGCTCAAGAAGCGTAAGGTCGACCTCTTGATTGTCAAAATTGGATTCCAGCTTTTTCTCGCAAGAACAATCCATAAGCAGATCCCCTCCTAAAAATTATATTTTAAAT
>FWWL01005149.1_pt1 | contig 20859 bp, 19 predicted proteins | sample 2228331 | NCBI WGS metagenome assembly FWWL01 (sample SAMEA103939775, study PRJEB20133) | metagenome | reverse complement strand
AAAAAAAAAAAATAAAAAATAAAAGAGAAATTTCCCTTTTGAATTTAATTTTTATTTTATCTATTTTAAAAAAAATATAGGAAAAAGATAAAAGGGAAAAAGAGGGTAAAAAGAAGGGATTTTTAAACCTGGTTAAAATATAAAGAAGCATTATGAAAGATAAAAGGGGAATAAAGAAAATTATAATTTCAAAAATAAAACTTTTAATTATATTTTTATTTTCAAAAATAATGTAAGAATAAAAGGATAAGGAAATAATTAGAATAACCCCGAGGATGGGTAAAAAAATTTTAATTACATTAAAATAGCTCAAAGTCATATTTATTTTAAGAATTTAAGAATTAATTTTAATTTAAAAATTTTTTAATTTTCAAAAAATATTTTAAGTTCCAATTTTTTTATCAATTATGAGTATAAGTATTAAGCTCAGGGTATAAAAGTTTAAAATATTAAAAATTTTTTTTGGTTTTTTGAAATTCTTTAAAAAAATTAAAATTGCAAATAAAACAAAAAGGGTGAAAAGGGAAAAGGCAAGGTAAAGAGAATATGAATTCATTAAGTTAAAAAAGGGGAAAGTAAGGTTTAAAATTAAGGTTCCAGAGATCCAAGTGGAAAGTATTATCTTTATTTCTTTTTCAGAAAATACATCTTTTATTGTTTTAAATCCTGCTTTTTTATAATCCTCGCTCATTGAGTAAAAAAGGAGCATAAAATGAGGAATCTGCCAGATTAAGAAATAAAGAGAAATTGTTAAAATTAAGGGAGAATTTATATTTCCACCCGCGGATTTCCAGCCTATTAGAGGTGGCAATGCCCCTATAAGAGAGCCCGGAACAAAGGCAAAGGGTGAGATTTTTTTAAGAGGAGTGTAAATAAAAATATAAATAAAAAATGTAATAAATCCTAAAATAAAGGGTATAAAACCGTATATTAATAAAAGAAGAAAAAGACCTAAAATTATAAGTAAAAGGGAAATTAAAAGGGCAAGAGCTGGTGAAATATCTCCTCTTACAATAGGTCTATTTTCTGTCCTTTTCATCAATTTATCAAGGTCTCTTTCAATATACTGGTTAAGAGAAAGAGAACCTGAAGCAAGAAAATAAAGGGAGAGAAAAATAAAAAATAATCCATAAAAGTCCCTTTTGAAAAGATAAAACCCTAAAACCCCTGAAAAGGTTGATAAAAAAGCTATTTTAAATTTTGTAAGAGAAAGAAAAATCTTTATTTTTTTCACTTAAGAGATTTAATAAATTCAATAACCGCCTTTATTTCCTCTTCTTTTAGTTCAAAAGAACTCATAAGATTTTCATAACCCTTTACAACTTTCTTTGAAGGGTTTAAGATAGATTCCCTTATATAATTTTCATCCGCAACAACTTCCTTTTCCTTTCCCTCCTCAATTACAATTCTTTTACTTCCATAAAGCCCCTTAAAAGAAGCACCTATACCCTCAGAACCATCCGTGGAATGGCAAAGAAAACACTCCTTTTCCCTCATTATCTTCTCACCCAATTTTACATAAGAAATTTCTTTTTCTTCCTTCTTTTTCTCTTCTTCAAATTTCTTTTCCTCTTCTTTAAACTCTTCTTTTGAAACAATTTCACTTTTAGATTTTTTTTCAAGAAGAGAATAAAAATTTTCAGCTTCCAGAACTTTCACCTTTGTTTTCATATAAGCGTGCAAATCCCCACAATATTCAGCACATAAAAGGTCAAAGGTTCCTGTATCAACTGGCGTGACGGAAATGTAAGTCTCGTAAGCTGGAACCAGGTCTTCTTTAATTCTAAAGGCAGGTATATAAAGGGAATGGATAACATCCTCTGTTTTCATAACAAGTTTAACAGGCTTATTTAAAGGTAAATAAAGGGTGTCAGTTTTAATCCCATTTTCATATTCAAAGACCCATAGCCATTGCTTTCCTTTCACCTTTATTTCATAGGCACCAGGAGGAATATATCTCATTTTTTTGAATACAATAAATCCGTAATAGAACATAGAAAGAACAATTAAAGTGGGGAGGATAGTCCATGTTATTTCCAGAAATAGGTTATCTTTTACATCGATAGCTTCTTTATGTTTTGATTTTCTATATTTGAAAAGGAAAAAAAGCATCAAGGTGGTTATCAAAAGTAAAAGAAAAGCCCCTATTCCGCCTATAAAAAGAAAAACCTTATCTACATCTCTTGTATAGTGAGCCATTTTTATAAACCTCCTCTAAAGGGATAATCTGAAAAAAGCAGGATCAAAATAATTACAAGAGAAGACAGGGCAAAAAGAAACATATACTTAAAGAGCTTATCCTCATACTTTAAATGCATAAAGTAAAGGACAACAAGGGTGGATTTAATACCAGCTATTGAAAGAGCAATAATAATAGAAAGATTTTTTAAGTTCATACCTGAGGAAATAACAGTTATAATAGTTAGAATAACAAGGGAAATCCAGGTTATTATATAAATTTCGTAATTTTCCTCTTTCATTTTTTCCTCCTTAACTTATAAGGTAAAATAAGGGAAAAAGAAATATCCAGACAATATCCACAAAGTGCCAGTATAGACCCGCATTAAAAAGTTTTGTATAATCTATATTTTTAACAAATTCTTCTTTTTCTTTTAATCTTATATCAATCTTTATTTCTTTAATATTTTCATCAATATCTGTTAGTAAGATTTTTTCTCCCTTTAGTTTTTTAAGGGTTTCACCCCATAATTCAATCTTTTTTCTTGGCTCCTTTGAATAAATATAAAACATAAATATAAAAATAATAACACCTATCAGAACATGGAGAGCGTGGATTCCTGTCATAGTGTAATAGAGGTTAAAAAAAGCAACTTCACCATGGGGAAGGGATAAAAGGGCTTTAGAACCCAAGAAAATACCGTGTTTTATTTTATAAGACCATTCAAAATATTTATTTATAAGGAAAAGGGTTCCTAAAAAGATGGTAAAGAATATAAATAAAAGTGAAGCTTTTTTCCTTCCTTTTTCCATTGCTGCAATTGAAAGGGCAACTGTGAGACTGCTTGTTAAAAGTATAAGAGTATTTATAGTGCCTATAAAAACATTCAGTTCCTTTGAACCTGTGTGAAACTCCTCAGGGAATTTAAATCTGAATACGGAATAAAAAAGGAAAAGACCACCAAAGAATAAAAGTTCTGAAAAAAGAAAAAGCCACATTCCTATTTTCGCACCCGTTTTGTCTCTGTGAACATGTTCAAGAGTTAATACCTTTTCCATAGTTTAAACTCCTTTATGAGCAGGTTCCCTTAATTTGCTGAAATCATAAGGCTCTGAAGGGGCAACAACTTCAAAATCAAAATTCTCTTTTGGTGGAGGAGAGGGGATTTTCCATTCAAGGGTGACTCCTCCCCAGGGATTTGCTTCTGCTTTTTTACCTTTAAAAAGATGATATATTAAATTAAAAAACATTAATAAAATTCCTGGAACAAGTATCCATGAACCAACTGTTGAGACAAATTGAAGGGGTTCATATTTAGGAAGATAGTCATAATACCTTCTTGGCATTCCCATTAATCCAAGTATCAGCATTGAAAAATATAATATGTTGAAACCTAAAAACATTAAAAACCAGTATATTTTTGCAAGTTTTTCATTATACATTTTACCAAACATTTTGGGATACCAGTAGTGCATGGCAGCAAAAAAGGTAAATCCAACACCCCCGAACATGGTGTAATGGAAATGGGCAACTACAAAATAGGTGTCATGGATATGAAGGTCAGTAGCAAGTGCTCCATTTATAAGACCTGTTAAACCCCCTATAGAAAAGAGAAATATAAAGGAAAGGGCAAATAAAAGGGGTGATTTTAAATCAATTGAACCTTTATAAAGGGTTGAAATCCAGTTAAAAACTTTTATTCCAGAGGGAACTGCAACAAGAAAGGTTAAAAGGGAGAAAATAATTCTTGCAAAATCAGCCATTCCGCTTGTAAACATATGGTGTCCCCAAACAAGATATCCTATAAAAGCTATAGCAATTGAAGAATAGGCAATTGCCTTATATCCTGATATTCTTCTTTTTGAGAAGGTGGGAATTATTTCTGATATAACGCCCATTGCTGGAAGAATCATTATATAAACTGCGGGATGGGAATAAATCCAGAAGATGTGCTGGAACATAAGTGGGTCTCCGCCCTTTGCAGGGTCAAAAAGTCCTATATTAAAGAACCTTTCAAGGACCACAAGAAAAAGAATTAAACCAACAATAGGAGTTGCAATTACCTGAATCCAGGAGGTTGCATATATTGCCCATACAAAAAGAGGGAGGTTAAACCATTTGAATCCCTTAGCCCTTAACCTGTGAATTGTTGATATGAAATTTAAACCTGTTAAAATAGAGGAAAAGCCTATTAAAAAGGCGGCAAGGGCAGCAAGAGAGACATTTGTCCCTGTGTTTAAACTGTAAGGGGCATAAAAGGTCCATCCCGTATCAGCAAAACCTTTACCTGTATGTAAAGAAATAAGAGCAATAATTCCTCCTGAAAGAAAAAGCCACCAGGATAATAAATTGATTTTTGGAAAGGCAACATCCTCTGCTCCTATAAGTATTGGTAAAAGGAAATTGCCCATAACAGCAGGAATTACAGGAATAACAAATAAAAATATCATTATAACTCCATGAAGGGTAAATACTTGGTTATAAGTTCTTGCATCAAAAATCTGTTTTCCTGTTTTCATAAGCTCAATTCTCATCAAAAATCCCAGAATGACAGCAACAAGAAAGAAGGTAGATATGGTTACAAGATAAAGTATTGCAATTCTTTTATGGTCTGTGGAAAATATCCAGGAAAACAAGCCCTTAAATTTTGAGGGAGATTTATAATAGGGAACATAGGCTTCCATCAAATATTTACCCCCTTCCTTTTAATCCATAAGGTTAAAAATATTGCAAAGGAAAAAGTAAAAACAATTGAAAGAATCATAAAAATTTTTGCAAAGTTAAAAACATACTTTCTTCCTTTTGGGTCATAGTTAAAGCAGAATTTTGCTATTTTAACTCTGAGCCCACCCAATTTACCTTTAGAAGCTTCATAAATAGCCATTTCAAGGTCAAGGGGCAAGATTTCAGGACCATATATATATCTTGTTATTTTAAGTTCAGGTGAAAGAAATATAAGTGCTGAGGGATGCACAAACATATTACCTTCTCTTTTAAAATAAAATCCTATTGAGTTTGTAAGTCTGTAAATATTTGAGGAATCTTTAAGAATAACAAACTTCCATCCATTTTCATAATCTTCATTTTTTGAAGGGGTTACATAATTTTTCTTCTGTTTTTTTGCAAGCTCAACATCATCTCTTTCATCAAAGCTAAAAGTAATTATATTAAAATCCTTAAAGGGCTTTAAGGAGATTTTTTCAAGACTTTTAATAATTTCAAAAGTCAAAAGGGGACACATGGACCCGCATGTATAAAAGAGAGGCACAAGTATAAGGGGCTTATTTTCTTTTTTTAAGTCTGAAAAAGAAATCTCCTGACCCTCCGAGGTTATAAATACAATATCTTCAGGAACATAATTTCTTATTTTTTCAACAATCCCTACCTCAGTATTTAAAAAAATTAAAAAAACATAAAGAAAAGAAATCATTTTAATTCTAAACCTTTTCAGGAATTGAACCCGTTTTAATTTTTAATAATACCATATAAAACTTGAAATTTCAAGTTTTAATAATTTATAATTGAAGCCTTTAAAAAGGAGGAAAAAATGTTAAAGGAAAATGAAAAAGCCCCTGATTTTTCTTTAAAAGGAATAGACGAAGAGGGAAGGGAAAAGGAATTTTCTTTAAGTGAGTTCCGTGGGAAAAAGGTTATAATTTATTTTTATCCCAAGGATAACACTCCTGGCTGTACCCAGGAAGCCTGTGATTTTAGAGATAATATAGAAAGAATTAAGAAAAAGGGAGCTATTGTTTTAGGTATAAGTCCTGATAGCATAAACTCTCATAAAAAATTTAAGGAAAAATACAAGCTATCCTTTCCCTTGCTTTCTGACCCTGATAAAGAGGTTGCTCAAAAATATGGTGCCTATGGTGAAAGAAAAATGTATGGTAAGACTGTAAAAGGTATAATAAGATCAACATTTATAATAGATGAGAAAGGTAAAATAATAAATGCCTTTTATAATGTAAAGGTTGAAGGACATGTAGAAGAAGTTTTAAAATATCTTTGATTCTTGAAAAGTATTTAAAGAATTTTTCTATTCATAAAGCTTTGATAAGGAAAAGAGGAGGCAAAGAAATAGACCTTATAGTAACAGTGCCCATTTATGATGAGGAAGAGAAAAATATATCCTCACTTTTTGAATCCTTATTAAAAGCCTATAAAAAAGAATTCAAAATAGAAACAATTTTTCTTATAAATGAACCGGAAAATGAAAAAGAAGAAGTAAAAGAAAAGCATGAAAAAATAATAAAAAAACTTAAAAAATTTAAAAAAGAGGCAGAAACAGAAAATTTAAAAATTTATCCCCTTTATCTTAGAAATATACCTTTAAAAAAATTTGGTATAGGATATGCAAGAAAGATTTTATGTGATGAAGCAATATTTAGATTTAGAGAAATCAATAATCCAAAAGGCACAATAGCTTGTCTTGATGCAGATTGTACTTTTAAAGAGAATTATTTTGAGGAAATAATTAAAGTTATGAAAGAAACTGAAACAGAATTTGCACATATTTATTTTGAACACCCATATGAAAATTTAAAAGATGAAAAATTAAAAAGGGGAATAGTTTATTATGAATTATTCTTGAGGTTTTATAAAAATTCCCTTTTATATTCTGATTATCCTTATGTTTCTTATACAATTGGTTCATGTCTTGTATTCAGGGCAGAAACTTATGCAAGATTTGGTGGATTTAAGGCGAAAAGAAAGGCAGGAGAGGACTTTTATTTTGTTCAAAAAATTCTCCCACATGTAAAATTCACAGAAATAACAGAAACAAAAGTTTTTCCCTCAGGAAGAGTTTCTGAGAGAGTTCCTTTTGGAACAGGTAAGGCATTAAAGGATTTTATTGAAGGTAAAGAAAAATTTTACTATATAATTCCTTTTGAACCTTTTAAGGATTTAAGAAGTTTAAAGAATTTCATAAAGGGGGAAATAGAGTTAAGGGAAATGCCTTTAAGTTTAAGGGAGTTTCTTTTAAAGGAAAAAGTAATAAAAAAATTAAAGGAAATAAAAAGTAAAACTTTTGATAAAAAGAGTTATGTTAAAAAGTTCTATTTATGGTTTAATCTTTTAAAAGTATGGAGATACTTGAGGTTTTGTTTGGAGGAAGGATTTTATGAAAAAAGTGAAATTAATGAAAGTGTAAGTAAATTTTTAAAGGAAGAGGGGCTTATAGAAATATTTCCCAATTCAGAAAAGTCACCTGAAAAATTTCTTGAATTTTTAATAATCTATGATATAAAAAATAGAATTAAGAATAAAAATATGTTTGATGAATTTTATAAAAAATGGATAAGGGAATAATATTTGCTTTATTAACAACTTTTATCTGGTCAACAGTTGCATCAGCATTTAAAATAACTCTTAGATTTATAGACTTTAAAGAAATGCTCTTTTTTTCTTCTTTGACATCTTTTATAGTTCTATTTATTATAACCCTCTCCCAGAAAAAATTTTCTTTATTAATAAAATCAGGGAAAAATGACATATTAAAATCTGCTGTGTTTGGTTTTTTAAATCCCTATTTGTATTATCTTGTTTTGTTCAAAGCATATTCAATTTTAAAAGCACAAGTTGCTCAACCTTTAAATTATACCTGGCCTATCACATTATCAATTTTTTCTGTGCTTTTTTTAAAAAAGAAAATGAAGTTTATAAATTTTTTATCCCTTATGATAAGTTTTTCAGGAGTTATAATAATCTCAACAGAGGGAAAATTTACAGAAATAAAAATAAGTGAGCCATTGGGGGTTTTTCTTGCAATTTCAAGTTCTGTAATATGGGCTCTATATTGGATTTACAACATAAAGGACAAAAGGGAAGAATCTTTAAAATTAACTCTCAATTTCTTTTTTGGTTTTATTTATATCCTGTTAACTCAAATTTTAACAGGTTCAATAAGGTTTCCTCCCTTAAAGGGTCTTATTGGCTCAATTTACATAGGGACATTTGAAATGGGAATAACATTTTTTATATGGCTTCTTGCTTTAAAAAAATCAAAAAATATTCCTTTAATCTCAAATATAATTTATCTTTCACCCTTTATATCCTTATTGTTTATACGCATTTTTGTAAGAGAAAAAATATTATTCAGCACATTTATTGGACTTTTTTTAATTATTTTGGGTATAATTTTGAATAAAAAAGGAGGTATTTTATGATAAACATTTTTTACTATTTTTTAGTAAATATCAATCTCCTTCAAGGGAGTGGTACAGAGATAAAGAAAGAAGTGCTCTCAAATGCAAATTTTCTAACTGTTCGGTTCCACCTAACAAATCTTTACTACGGAATAAAAAATTACGAAGGAAAGGATTATCTTTATTTTGATTCAAAAAATATTGGTATAAGTGAAAAAATAGGAGACCCTGAATTACCTGTTTTAAGGAAACTTATTGAAGTTCCTGAAGGTGCAAATGTTTCTTATAAAATTTTGAATTTAAAGGAAAAAACTTTTTCTCTTAGAGAGATGGGTTTACCTCCTTTAAAACCAAGGCTTCCTCCTGTTCCAAAGATAAAAGGAGAAAAAGAAGAATTTGTTATAAATGAAGAAACATATTCTCTTGACAAATTTATTCCAGAGAAAAATGTAGAAATAAAGGAAATAGGTAAATTAAGAGAACATAGGCTTTTCCATCTTATTTTTTATCCTGTAAGATACAATCCTTTAAGAAATGAAATTAAGGTTATTTCTGAAATTGAAATTTTGGTTGAATTTGATGGCACTTTAAGAAAAGAAGAAAATAAAAGGAAAGATAATGATGTAATAAAAGGTATTTTAAAAGAACATATTTTAAATTATGAGCATGGTCTTTATGGGACATTTCCTCCTCTTCCAATTGGAATATTAGTAATTTATCCTGATGAATGGGAGAATTATATATTGCCTCTTTTAAAATGGAAGAAGAAAAAAGGTTATTATGTTAAGCTCGCTCCTCTTTCTGTTACGGGATACGATACACTTTCTATAAGAAATTACATTATCAATCTTTATAATACATGGGACAAAAACTTAACATTTGTTATTCTTATCGGGGATGTTGATAAAATTCCACATTTTACCTCTACTGAAATAAATAATCCTGCAAATGATTTAAAATATGGTTTAATTGATAATAATGATTATATTCCAGATTTATATGTAGGAAGAATAAGTGTTAATGATCCAAATCAACTTACAAATGTAGTAAATAAAATTTTAAATTATGAAAAAGTTATATGGCAAGAATTTGACTGGGCTAAAAAGGCATTTTTCATAGCTTCAGCTGACCCTTCTTTTCATGATGTAGCAGAAGGAACCCATCTTTACTCAATGCAAATTGTAAGGAATCATGGAATGATAGCAGATTCACTTTTTGCCTACTATCAATCAGGGGCACCTACAATAATAAGAAATGCTTTAAATAATGGAAGATCTTTATGTACCTATTCAGGGCATGGAACTGATAATGGATGGTCTGATTATGGAGATCTTGAATTTTACAATTCAGATGTTTATAATCTTTTCAATTCTTATAAATTACCTTTTGTGCAGAGTTATGCCTGTTTAACTGGAGCATATGCTACAAATGTTGAATGTTTTATGGAGGCTTGGTTAAGAGCACCTTCAAAGGGAGCAGTCGCCTCTTTTGGTTCCTCTGTTTATTCTTATTGGGATGAAGATGATATTTTACAGAGAAGAATATTTGATGAGACCTTTGATTCAGGTTACGTGTGGCTTTCAGGTCTTATAACAGAAGGTAAAATAGAATTACTTAATTATTATGGAAATACTCCAACTGTTCATAGATATTTTCAGATGTATAATCTATTTGGTGACCCCTCTCTTATTCTATTTACAAATATTCCTTTGGATTTAACTGTAAATCATCCTGCAACAGTTCCTATGGGAAATGTGAATATAGATGTAAATGTAAGTGATATAAATGGAGCAGTAGAAAATGCACTTGTATGTGTAATGCAGAATGATTCAATACTTGATGCTAAGTATACAGATTTAACAGGAAGTGCAACCTTAAATTTAAATATAACTTCTCCCGATACAGTATTTATAACTGTAACTTCCTATAATCATAAGCCTTATTATGGATTTATGCTTGTTGTTACTTCAGGACCTTATGTAATTAAAGGTTACTCAATTATAGACGATATATCAGGAAATAACAATGGAATTATAAATCCTGGAGAAATAATAAATTATTCAGTATTTGCCAAAAATGTTGGGAGTGACCCTGCTTATGGTGTATATGGAATATTAACTTCTTCTCATGTAAATATTATTAAGGACTCATCATGGTATGGAGATATTCTTCCAGGTGATTCTGTTCTTGGTTTTCAGAATTATAGATTTCAGGTTCCACAAAATGTGGAAAATAACCAAAATCTTTCCTTTTCTCTTACTTTTTATGATTCAAATAATAATACTTGGATAAGCAATTTCTTCCTTAAAGTTTATAAACCTCTCATTTCAAAAATTGGAGAATATATAACAAATGATGGAAATGGAAACGGTATCTTAGAGCCTGATGAACAAGGTAATTTAATTGTTATTATTAAAAATATTGGTGGAGATTCAAGTTCTCAAGTAGTTGCAAAACTTAAAAGCCTTTCTCCTTATTTAATAGTGGTTGATTCTCTTTCAAACTATGGAGCAATAAAACCAGGAGATACACTCAATAATCTTTATGATCCATTTATAATTTATGCAGATCCCGCAACACCAATGGGTTACCAGGCACAGCTTTTATTTATCACTCAGACAGAATACGATGTTGACACATTTAATATAGGAATTACAGTAGGTAAAAAACATTATTTTGTATGGGATCCTGATTCGAATCATTCTTCAGGCCCTGTAATTCATTCGCTTTTACAGCAGCTTGGTTACAAAGGTGATTACAGCACAAGTCTTTCTAACTTTTCAAAAGACCTTTATATTGCACTATTTGTATGTGTTGGAATATATCCAAATAATTATATAATTCCTCTCAATTCCCAGGAGGCTCTTACAATTGTTGATTTTGCACAGAACTCAGGTGGAAGGGTATATCTTGAAGGTGGTGATGTGTGGTACTGGGATCCCCTGTATGAGGATGGGCATGATTTTGGGCCTCTTTTTGGGATTTTACCCTTAGACGATGGGAGTTCTGATTTAGCTCCCATTCAGGGTCAACAAGGGACATTTACGCGGGGAATGTATTTTTCTTCTTATTCTGGTGAAAATGCCTGGATAGATCATATTGAAGCACAAGGAGCAGGAGCTTTTAATATCTTCTATGATACTGATAATGGGTATTACTGTGGAGTTGCAAGGGATGCTGGAACTTATAAAACAGTTGGAATGTCCTTTGAACTTGCTGGTCTTGATGATGGGAATGCTCCTTCAACAAGACTTGCTCTTTTAGATTCAATAATGCACTTTTTTGGAATTTATACGGTTTCTGTGAAAGAGAAAAACATTCCTCTCATTATACCAAAACTCACAAAACTTATAGGTGTAATTCCCAATCCAGTTTTGGATAATAGTGCTCAGATAGTATTTGATCTTTCAAAGAAAGAAAAAGTTAATCTTTTTATTTATGATATTGCAGGGAGAAATATTCAGAAATTGATTAAAGGAGAAATTTTAAATCCAGGGACTTATAAAATTATATGGGATACACAAAAAATACCCCAGGGGATTTACTTTATAAAACTTGAAACTGGAAATTATAAAGGAGTTAAGAAAGGAATTATATTAAAATAGAACTTTGTAAAGGGAGAGGTAAAAAAATAAGGGTTTTAACTTATGTTGGGTAGGGTAAATATATTTTTAAACTATAGATCAAATCTTGCTAATCCTATCAAGGGGTAATCCAAATATGTAGCGGTGCAATTTATTGCACAATTGGGGAGTGTTAATTATTTTGTTTCCTTTTGATATTCAAAATATGAATAGAGGATGGTATAAATAGCAGTTAAAATTAGAGGAACAAGAATGAAAAATAAGGCATATCTTGGAAAAATTGCTCCTATAAAAGCGATAATTCCTGCAATTTTGAAAAGTTTTCCGCCAATTTTGTGTGTTTTATCCCATACCATTTCACTGCTCAAAGTCCAGGGGGTTCTTATCCCTACAAACCAGTTTCTTTTTGCCTTTTTGCAAAGAATCCCGATGTAGAAAAATAGAAGCCCACATTCAACAGAAAATATTATATTAGGGTTAATTTTGATTCCAACATTCCAGAGGATTACATAAAGGTAAATGGAGAGTATAAATATTAAAATCAGGATAAAAAGTCCATAATAGTATTTTATAAATTTTTCAATGTTTGTTTTCAGAGGGTCTATTCTTGGAATGAGAAGGAAAAGTAAGTAAAGACCGGTAAGAATAAATGGGAATAAAAATAGTCCCCAGAATTTTGAGATGTAGCCATCTACCTCTCCTTGAGCATTCCAGTGGATAGCCATCTGTTCTGGCATTTTTGGATAGAAATAGATACCAGCTATAAAGGAAAAAAGAACTATACCTAAAATGATTATTTCAATTTTTCTCATATTATATTTCTCCTCCTTCTATATCTTATGCTGGGCTCGAACCTTTTTATTTATTTCTTTTTCCTCCTTTCAGAACTTTCTATACCCATTTCCCTCCTTAACTTACAAACCTCTCTCCTTGTAATATCAATACCCTTCTCAAATTTAAGTATTTTCCTTATCTCTCCATCACTTAGGGGAAAATCAGGATTTTCATTTTCTATTAAACCTTTTATAATACTTTTTACCTCCTCCCTATCAAAAACTTTACCCTTTTTTATCCTTAAACCACGAGGAAAGAAAAATCTAAGCTCAAAAATACCCCTTGGGGTTGAAACATATTTACCTGTTATTATCCTGTGAAAGGTGGATATAGGCATCCCTAATTTCTTTGCCGCCTCAGTCTGAAATACAGGCTTCAACCTCCCTTCCGAATTAACCAAAAAATCCCTTTGATAATCAATTATAAAATTTATAACCTTCTCAATCCTCCTTTTCCTCTCATTCAAAAGCTCAAGAAACTCCCTTGCCCTTTTAGCATAACCCTCTATAAATTTCTTAACATTTGAAGATACATTTTCATCCTCAAGCATTTTTAAATAATTTTGATTTAATCTTATTTCCGGCAAAAAACCGCTTACTTCTTCAAATACAAGTTCATTATCTCTGAACTTTATAACATATTCAGGAACAACATATTGAGGACCCTCCTCAGAATATAAAAGACCAGGTTTAAAATTTAGCCTCCTTATAAGAAGAAGTGCCTCATTTACCTCTTCAATACTCTTACCAAGTTTCTCAGCAAGTTTTTCCTTAGAAATTAAAAGCTCATTAAAATAATTCTTTATTATCTTATAAGCAAGCGTATTCTCCAATTTTCTTACCTCAAGTTGAAAAAGTAAACTTTCCCTTACATCCCTTGCCCCTACACCCAAGGGGTCAAGTGCCATTATTTTTTTTCTTATTTTCTCAACTTTACTCTCAGAAACATTTAAGTTTTTTGCTATCTCCTTTATCTCTTCTTTAATAAACCCCTCTTTATTTATATAATCTATAAGCTTTATCGCAATATTCCTTTCTTCTCCTTTAAAGGCAAACTCTATTTGATATAAAAGTCTTTCATATAAAGAAGGACCTTTTGCTGGAATAAAAGCTTCAAAGTCCCCTTCTTCCTCTTCTTCCCCTTTAAATTCCCTTTCAAAATAATCCGATTCAGAAAATACCTGGAAAAATTCCCTTATATCAAAATCCTCCCTTTCTTTTATAGTCTCTTTTCTTTTTCTTTCCTTTTTTTCAAGAAGAATATTATTTTCTATCTCATGATAAAGAAATTCTCTGAGTTCAAGTAAATTAAAAGAACATACCTTCGCCATTTCAAGCATCTTAGGAAGTATAAATTTCCTTAACTTTATATTAGATATAATTTTAATTTCTTTTTTCATAATTTAAATTTTTCACCAAGATAAACCTTCCTTACAAGTTCATTATTTACAAGTTCCTCTGATTTTCCTGATACAAGAACCTTACCTTCATATATTATGTAAGCTCTGTCTGTAATTTCAAGTGTCTCTCTAACATTGTGGTCTGTAATCAAAACACCTATGTTTTCCTCTTTAAGAGAAAGAATTATTGACTGTATTTCCTCTCTTGTTTTTGGGTCAATTCCTGTAAAAGGTTCATCCAGTAATAAAAATTTTGGTTCAAGAACAAGAACACGAGCAACCTCAAGCCTCCTTCTTTCCCCTCCTGAAAGCATATATGCTTTTGAATCCTTTAAATGATAAATTCCCATTTTTTTTAAAACTTCCTCTGTCTTTTTTCTTGCAACTCCGTTTTTATATCCCCTCATTTGGAGTATCCCCAAAATATTATCAAAAACAGAAAGCTTCCTGAAAACAGAAGGTTCTTGAGGAAGATATTTTATACCCATTCTTGCCCTTTTATACATGGGAAAATATGTAATTTCTATATCATTAAGAAAAACCTTTCCTGAATTTGGTCTTATTACACCTGAAATCATATAGAAGGTTGTGGTTTTTCCAGCACCATTCGGACCAAGAAGCCCAACAATTTCTCCCCTTTTTAACTCAATTGAAACATTATCCACAACCTTTCTTTTTCTATAAATTTTAACAAGACTTTGGGTTCTTAAAATCACCTTTTTACCTCCCCCTTTACACTTTCTCTTCCAAAAACCCTCTCTATCCTTACAGAATCATCAAAAAAAATAGAAAGAACCCCGCAAAATAAATGCAAGGTATCCTTCTTTTCTGAAACTGTTTTAAGAAAGCTTTTACCTTCAGAAATAATACTTTGGATTTTATTTTTCTTAATACTTAATTTAATTTTTTCTCCCCTTAAATCAGAATTCTCTGTAAAAATTGAAGGTGACTTGCCAAACAAAAAGATAGCATCCCCCTTCCATAAAAGTGTATCACATCTTCCTTTAAAATCTCTTGAATTTATATTTACAGAATTAATAATTTTTAAATCCTTAAATAAAAATAAAATTTTTCCTCCTTTGATATCTATTGTATCTTTTTCCTCATAAACTTTAACATATATAAGGGAATCAATGACTCCCCTTCTTTTGCTTACAAGATAATTCATCCTGTAGCCTTTTATCTCAATATTATTTATCTTATCCTTTATAAAAACTGTATTGGGTGTAAAAGCAGAGTCCTTTAATTCATCATAAAAAACCTTCTCTGTTTCTATTAAAAAGGTGTCTGTTTCAATTTTTACATTTCTTTTAAATATTGAAAATTTTTTTACAAAATCATAAAAAAGCATATCAGAATAAATTGAAAGTTTTTTTGAAATAACTTTTATGTTTTTAAAAAGGTAAGCTGAATCTATATCATTTTTTTGGTATAAAAGGGCAGAATCCGCATAAATTTCAAAATCCTCACCTTTTACTAAACAACCCTTCCTTGCGTTTATTATCCTTATATCCCCTTCAAATTCAACCCATACTTCATTTGCACTATAACTCAAAGTATTAAAAATAAAAAGGATAATAATCACTTTTTAACTTCCCTCCACCTTTCCCAAAATTCTTATTTTTTTGAAAGGTTTTTTACTTTCAAAACCTTTACCCCTTATATATCTTCCCTTTTGAAATAATCTGCATTCTGAGTTGCTTCTTATAATTCCTTCTCTATATTTATACACAAGATGCTCTGTCCAGAGGGTATCTCCTTCAGAATTCCACATTTTAACATTTCCTTTTAATTCAACATCACCAATATTATTTATATAATTCCCGGAGTCAGCCTTTATATAAACACCTTTCAGCTCCTTCTCATAAATTATAATATCAAGTTTTTTTGCAAAGAGATGATCCCTTCTTGAAATTATCTCATCTGAAAAAAGTTCAAAAATCTTATTTTTTTCCTTATATTCAACAAGCTTTACCTTTTTTGTTTCCTCTAATTCCTCATCAATCTTTAACTCTATGTCTTTTTTATCCTGTGAACAAAAGAGAAAAATTAAAAACAAAAAAATTAAAACCTTTGATGTATCCATATCCATTGCCAGGGTTTTTCTCTTATCCATTTTTCAAAAGTATTATAAATTCTCTGAAGGTCATATTCTAAATTATAACTTAAATCAAAGGGTTCAATATATATAGTATCCTTTTTGAAAAAGGTTTCACATTTCATTAAAATAACCTCAGAGGAGAAATTATAGGCTATTTCAAGAGGCCCATAAGGAGCCTCCACATCTCTTCCGAAGAATTTTACCTTTATTTTTCTTGCTCCCTGCCTCTGGTCCATTAAAATCCCTATTGCATAGCCCTTTTTTAACTTTTTTACAAGGGATATTACCTTATCAGGATGAACGACCTCTGTCCCAAAATTTTTCCTTATTCTATTTATAAAATTATCAATAAAATCTGTATAAACTTTTGATGCAAGAACACAAACAGGATAACCTTTTAAAGAAAAATAAACAGGTATTATCTCCCAGAAACCAAAATGAAGGGTATAAACTAAAAGCCCTTTACCTTTATTCATTTTATCTTTAAAAATATCAAAATTTATAACAGAAGTATTTTTTATAATCTCTTTATCCTTTATATATGGAAGTTTAAGAAATCTTAAAAGCCCATAAGTCATAAAACAAAAATTTTTCCATAAAACTTTCTTTTTAAATCCAGCTATTTTAAGATTGTTTTCTCCTATTTTTTGCAATTTACTTAAAAAAAAATATAAAAATAAAGAAATAAACTTATAATACTTCAGAGGGAAAAAAGAGAAAAGTTTTGATAGAAGTATTATAGAAAGGGAAAGGAAATTTCTTTTTAATTTTTTATAAAACCTCCTCAAATCACATTTGCTTTCATAAGGTCATGAAGGTGTATAACTCCTATTGGTCTTTTGTTCTCATCTACCACGATAAGCGCGGTTATCTTGTATTCTTCCATCTTTTTTGCAGCAGTATAGGCAAGAGCAAGAGGACTTATAATTTTTGGATTTGTTGTCATAACTTCACCAGCAGTAAAAGTAAATATTTTTTCTCCACTTTTTTAATCTAATCTTCTGAGATCACCATCAGTTATAACACCCACAACCTTTCCATCATCATCCACAACACTTGTAATGCCTCTTTTCTGCGTCATTTCAATTATCACATCCTTCATAGGAGAACTAACATGAACAATCGGAACCTGATCCTCTCTTACCATCATATCCTCTACTTTTAGCCAGAATCTTTTACCTATGATACCTCCTGGATGTAAAGCTGCAAAATCTTCAGCTTTAAAATTTTTCTGCTCCATCACGACCATAGCAAGAGCATCTCCGAGAGCAAGAAAAACTGTGGTGCTTACAGTTGGAGCAAGGTCATAGGGACATGCTTCCTTTTCAATTGGAACATAAAGTAAAATATCACTTGCCTTTGCGAGTTCGGAATCTTTATTTGCTGTCATACTTATTATAGGAATATTCCTCCTTTTAAAAAAGGGCAAAATAACCTGAAGTTCATCTGTTTGCCCGCTCTTTGAAACAAAAAGCGCGGTATCTTTATCTGAAACAACCCCTAAATCTCCGTGAAGGGACTCTGAAGGATGAAGGTAAAGAGCAGGAGTGCCTGTTGATGTAAAGGTGGCTGCTATTTTTTTTCCAACTATGCCTGATTTCCCAAGCCCTGAAACCACTATTTTACCCTTTGTATTCAAAATTAAATCCACAGCCCTTATAAACTCCTCTCTTATAAAAGGGATTATTCGCAAGATGCCATCAGATTCAAGTTTCAAAACCTCCCTGGCTCGGGAAATTATTTTATCCTTTTCCATCATCCATTCCTCCTGAAAGAAAATAATTTTAAAATTTTATACAAAGGCCCCTCCTTTCTCAAAATACTTTCATAAAGATTAAAACCCCTTATTTTTATATTCAAAACAAGTGGCTCTAAATCTGGAAGAATCTCAAATCCCTTTATTCTTGCAAGGGTTATATGAGGATGATATTCTCTTTTCTCCTTCTCAAAATTGAGTTTAAAGAGCTCTTCTTCAAGTTTTTCAAAAACCTCTTTAAATTTATCTTTTTCTTTCAAATCAAGAAAAAAAACCCTTGCCCTCCTTTTTTCTGGAAAACCAGAAAATTCTCCGGTATAAGCTGAAAATTCCTTAAATATAGAACTCACCTTATTCCCTATTTTGAAAAGTTCTTCAACATAATTTTCTTCAACCTCCCCAAGAAATTTAAGTGTAATATGATAATTTTCTTTTGCCACCCACTTATAATCCTTTTTAAAAAGGTTCTGTTTTTTTAAAAAAACAAAAATTTTATCCTTAATTTCCTCATCTAAGGGAAAACCAAAAAAAAGCCTCAATCTTTTCAAAATTCCTCTTCCTCTTCTTCCTCATAATCAAAAAGTTCTTCTTCTTCCTCCTCTTCACCTTCTTCCTCAATAAAAGAATCCTCAAAATCAGTTTCTTCTTCCATAAACTCTTCCTCCTCTGAAAATTCATGCCCGCATTCCAGACAATAATAATATCCTCTTTCAATTTCCTCCACCTTCATTGAACCGCATTCAGGACATATCATTTTTTTTCCTCCTTTTTATAAAAAGGCATTGAACCTATTTTAAGTTTTAAATTTTACCTTCTAAAAATTAAAAGTGCAAGTGAAAGTAAAGTAATGAAATACCCCAAAAGAGTAAGTAAAATTCCTGCATAGTGATACTTCGCACCGAATTTAAAAACAATTTCATGTTCTCCCCCTGGAACAAAAATCCCTATTAAAGTATGAAAAACAGGAAAAACTTTTTCCCTTTTACCATCAATGTATGCCTTCCATCCAGAGTGATAGTTCATTGAAAAAATAAGAGGAGCATTTTCACTTAATCTCACTTTAATCTTATAAAAATCCGGTTTTTTTTCAATAATCTCATATTCAAATTTAAGAGAATCACTCTCAAAATGTTTATAATTATGGGGCAAATATTCTTTCTCAATTATAGCAAAGGAATCCCCATAATCTTTGTTAACAAGCAAGGAAAGGGCTTCTTCTTTGTTTTCAGCCACATAAATTCTGTTTCTAACAAAAAATCTGCCATTATCCTCCCTGTTTTCAAATATAAAGTTTTCTCTTCCCTTAAACACGAGTTCTGTTCCTTTTGTATAATCAAGCAAAAACTTAACTATACTTTTACTCATTCCTGAAAGACCTATTGTATCCATAGGAAAGGAAGGTAAAATTAAATACTTTACATTTAAAAGATTTAAAAGCCTCCTATTTTTTATTAAATTTTGAGGGTTAAACATCACTGATTTACCGGCACCTATAAAATCTTGAAATCTCTGAAGAGGATTTCCTAAATAACCTCCAACATCTTCTATTCCATAAAAATATAATATTCCGTCATTATCATGCTTATACATACCAGGAAAATAAAAAACCCTGAATTCACCCTTCTTTTTTTCAAGAAAATCTATAACCTCATCCTTACCTATATAATCTTTTAAATCCATAGAGCTTAAAAATTTAGGTCTTAAAAATATAAAAGCCTCTAAAAAAGTTATTAGTGGAAAAATAAGAAAAAGATAGTCTCTTGAAAACTTTATCTTCAAAAAATAAAAAATAAAAAAAATAAAGAGTAGTTCAAAAATTAACAAAATAATATTGCCTTTAAATAATGACATAGCTTTATCAAGAGCAAACAGTCTTAGATTTATCTCCTGGGGGGTAAGCTCATAGGAATTTATCATATTTCTGAAAATATCCTTTAAGGGTGAGGAAAATATTAAAAGTAAAATAAAGATAGAAATAAAAGAATAAAATAAAATTTTTATTTTCCTTTCCTTTATGTTTTCGTTAAAATACTGAAGGCCGGCTGCTGAAATAAAAACAAGACAGAAGGTTGTTATAAAAAATATATTTGCAGGACCTCTAAACCTTTTTACCCCTGGATCAAGATAATAAAATATTTTATGAGTAAAAAAGAACTTTCCCCAGGCAAAGGTAAGGGTAACTAAAAACATTATAAAAAAGAAAATCAAAGATTTTTTATTTTTTGATAAAAAAGCTAAAACAAAAAAGAAAAAGGGAAATAAACCTATGTAGTGGTGATGTAATCTGAAATAATTAGGTCCCCAGTAAGTATCAAGATAACCAGCAAAATTAATAAAAATTATGTCAAGGGTTTCAAATATAGGTAAAGACCAGCTTGCTGCATAATCATATCCCCTTTCTATCCCTCTTGCAACAAATTCAAGATTTTTAAGAGTAGGCAAAATATAGGCAGAATAAAGCAAAATAGTCAAAAAAACACCAATTATTGCATAAAAGGTTAATTTTATTCTTTCAAAATTACTAATTTTTGAAGAAAAAATAAGATAAAAGAAAAAGGGAACATAAAGAAAAAAAGAAAAATAGGACATCTGGAATTGTCCTCCAAGAAACTGCCATCCTGCCACAAATCCTGCAAATATAAAATGAAGTAATTTCTTTCTGTTAACTCCGAGAAGTAAAAAATACATTACAAGGGATAGAAGGGAAGCGCTCATAAGTCTATTTAGATGCCCTGCAGAGGTATTTGTAATTAAAATTCCTGAAAAGGCATAAAAAACTCCTCCTGTAAAGGCAAAAATAGGTTTTATTTTAAATTCCTTTAAAAATAAATATGTTCCAAAACCTGCAAGCACCGTA
>FWWL01005148.1_pt1 | contig 20860 bp, 16 predicted proteins | sample 2228331 | NCBI WGS metagenome assembly FWWL01 (sample SAMEA103939775, study PRJEB20133) | metagenome | reverse complement strand
GGTGTGGCAATACAGCACACAGGGCTTGGAGCTCTGGGCACGAGCCCGTGGCAATCGTTCACAGTGCCAGTGCCTTATGGCTGCAAGCGCTACGAGCTGAGCGACTGGCTGGGCAACGTGATGATGAACAAAAGCAAACAGGTGTTTAATTAATGATGAGTTTCTATTTGTTGTAAAAATTTTTTCTTTTGTTTATTTTTGCTCAAAAAAAATATGAAACACGAATTACCAACCTTGACTTATGTAAAAGAAGCTTTAGAGCCAACTATTAGCCGAACAACAATGGAATACCACTACGGCAAACATCATCAGGCTTATGTTGATAATTTGAACAAACTGATAGTAGGTACAAAATTCGAACATGCCGATTTAATAACAATTATTAAAGAGGCTGATGGTGGTATATTTAACAATGGTGCTCAGGTGTGGAATCATACTTTTTATTTCGAAGCTTTTTCGCCAAATCCTAAGAAAAAACCAGAAGGCAGATTACTCGAAATGATTGAAAAAAAATACGGTAGCTTCGAGTCGTTTAAAGAACAATTTAGTCAAAAGGCATTAACCTTATTCGGTTCTGGTTGGGCATGGCTTGTTATCACTCCGCAAGGCGAACTCGATATTTTGCAAACCTCTAATGCAGGCAATCCTTTAAGAGATGGCTGCAAACCATTGCTAACCTGCGATGTGTGGGAACATGCATATTATTTAGATTACCAGAACCGTCGTGCCGATTACATCAACGCCTTCTGGAATATAGTTGACTGGGCTGTTGTCGAAAACCGATTATAATTGAGTAGATATAGCCTTTAACTTTATTATAGAATACAATATAACTCTGTGCTATTTGTGTTATTCGTGGCGAACAATTTATCCGATGTGTCGGAAAAGTTTGCTAAGAAGAAGATAAAGCTGCTTTGAATCATTAATGGAGCTGCAATCAGCATTTTTAACAGACGATGTTTCTTACAATGGTTTTTCTTTTGTGAGGAACAAAATTTCTTGCAAAAATAACTTAATTTTGTAGTTCATCCAGAAAGTCTATGATAGACGACATAACACGGCAGCGAATATTAGACACGGCTCAGATAGTAGAAGTTGTTGGCGAATTTGTTCAACTCAAAAAACGTGGGGCAAATTATGTAGGTTTGTGTCCGTTTCACAAAGAAAAAACGCCCTCTTTTTCGGTTTCAGAATCCAAAGGCATATTTAAATGTTTTGGTTGCGGTAAGGCTGGCAATGTGGTAAATTTTCTCATGGAGCATGAAAAAATTTCATACACAGAAGCTTTGCGGTGGCTTGCAGCTAAATATCACATCGAAATTCAGGAAAAACCACTATCCGAAGAAGATATTGCCAGAAAAAATGAACGCGAAAGTTTACTCGTTGCCAACAAGTTTGCATACGATTTTTTTGTACAGCAATTATTTCAAGCAGACGAAGGCAAATCGGTTGGACTTGGATACCTTCGGGATCGTGGCATTCGCGACGATATTATTCAGAAATTTGGTCTTGGATATTGCCCTTCAACTCACAACGCATTTTCAAAACTGGCTATTAGCAAAGGATTTAAACCAGATATTCTACAAAAAGCCGGATTAATCAACAAAGGCAATTTAGACAACTTTACCTCCCGTATAGTATTCCCTATCTTTAATTTAAGCGGGAACGTTGTAGGCTTTAGTGGACGACGGATATCAAACGACGAATCTACACCAAAATATTACAACACACCCGAGACCGAAATCTTTCACAAAGGCCAGCTGCTGTATGGCTTGTTTCAGTCAAAAAAAGCCATAGCCGAAAAAGATTGTTGCTATTTAGTAGAGGGCAACATAGATGTTCTGGCCATGCACCAGATGAACGTCGAAAATGCAGTCGCATCGCTTGGTACAGCTCTTACCTCCGACCAAATAGCACTTATCAAACGCTTTACAAAAAACGTAATTCTGCTATATGATGCCGATAAAGCAGGAATAAATGCTGCCATGCGAGGCATTGACCTTTTGCTGCAGGAAGGTATGGCTATAAAAATCGTTTTGTTGCCCGAAAAACAAGACCCCGATTCTTTTAGCAAAGAGGTTGGGCAGGCCGAATTTGTTCATTACCTCGAAAACAATGCACAAGATTTTATCCTTTTCAAGCTTAACGTTCTGCTCAAAGATGCAAAAAACGACCCCATTAAGAGGAGTAATGCTTTTAAGGAAATAGCACGAACCATTGCTCTCATACCCGATAAAATTTTCAGGGCTGTTTACATCAAAGAAGCTGCTAAGTTGATGAACATTGGCGAAGAAAATTTATATGCCGAAGTAGATATAAATTTAATAAAAAAACTAAGTTCGCCAACTTATTCAAGACCAGCAGTATTAACTACAACGCAAACACCCTCTATCCCTTCGTTTGTTGATGATTTTTATGTTGAAGAGATTGAAAGCGAAATATTACGCATCTTACTTCAATATGGAAACATGGCTTATTCTAAAGAGTTCGACGAGTATAGTAACCAGGTTACTAATATTGTGCTGGTTGCAGAAGCCATTATAAATGATTTATTAAACGACGAATTGGAATTTAAGAATCTGGTTTACAAACAGGTGTTCGAAATTCTGCATCAGCAGCTTACCGACTACAAATACATTGATGAAAAAAGCCTGGTATATCACGAGAATGAACAGGTTCGAGAAATAGTAGCCACTTTATTAAGCACACCATATTATTCAGGTAAAATAAAGGGACAAAGCGATTTTCTTTCATCGTATTACAAACGGCTTGGCATTTATGTAAAAGAAGAAAAAGATTTACTCAAGGAGATTATTAAACAACTTTTGTTGCGTTATAAATACAAACTGCTGGAAATAGCCATCAACGATAGTCAAAAAAAAATTCAGAAAGCTCAGGATGCCAATCTTGAAAATGAATACATTGACGAAGAGCTGCGTAAGATTATGAAGCTTACAAAAATCATTCAGCAAATAGCTAAAGAATTAAATATGGTATTGCGTTAGTTTTTCTTTAAAATCATTGCGAAAGGCAATAAAATCTGGATTCTGGAGCGATGGTTTGTTATACTGTAGTTCTTTTAAACTTTGAATGTCGTAAATATTAGCACCAGCATATAACAGGATGGCATGACCTGCTGCTGTATCCCACTCCATTGTTTTGCCAAAACGTGGATACACATCTGCAAGTCCTTCGGCTACTTTGCATAATTTAATAGAGCTGCCACTGGTAATGGTCTCTGTGTTACAATATTTTTCTTTTATAGCTTCTACAAAAGAAATGGTTTTCTCGTCCAGATGACTTCTGCTAACAGCAATTCTTATATTCTGATGTTTTGGGGTTAAAGGTAATGTTTGCATCGAACGATCATCAATAGTTTTGTTAGTAACATGTGCTTTTATACTTTTTGTTACTGGCGAAGCAAAATACAGGTCACCGCTTATTGGAGCATAGATTACACCTAATACAGGCATGCCATCATTAATCAATGCAATGTTCACGGTAAATTCACCATTTCGATGAATAAATTCTTTCGTTCCGTCTAATGGGTCAACCAACCAGCAGGTACTCCACAAGGCTCTGGTTTTGTAGGAAATTTGAGCCGACTCCTCGCTAATAATGGGCAATTTGCTGACAGAGAGTGCTGTCGAAATTATTTGATTAGCAGCAATATCGGCTTCTGTTACCAGACTTTTATCTTCTTTGACTGATATTCTATAAAGACGATGATAATAATCGAGTATAACCTCGCCAGCTTCTATGGCCGATAAAATAGCCAGTTCTAATAATTTTGCATACATGCTTCAAAGATACAGTATATTTATGGAATGCACTATGAAAAACAAAAAATTTCCTAAGCAAAAGTGTACAGAATATTTCTCAAAAAGATTTTTATGGGATTTGCCAAATTATACCATGTATTTCGACTTTTATTGTATTATTTAAGGTGTTTTATAATAATCAGAAAAACAATATAATACAGACAATTTTACACACAGACAAACTATTTGAATTTTTTTGTAAAAAAGTACATAAAAAGTTTGGTGATAAAAAAAACTTCCTTTATATTTGTCTCTGTTAATAATCAAAAAATTATGCCTATGAAAAAAATGTTACTTTTAGCAGCTATGTTTATTGTTGCAATGAATTTATCAATTGCCCAGCCAGCTATTCCAAATGGTGGCTTTGAACTATGGACAGATACTATTACGCCACAAAACTGGCAAACATCAAATTTAGATCTGGGTTTATTTACGTATGCTGGAGTTACTCGTACAACCGACAAATACACCGGTACTTATGCAATTAAACTTAAAACCATTAGTATTACTATGCTTAATATGAATTTGCCTGGTATTGCTACTTGCGGTACTTTTAATATGGCTATGGGATTTGGTGGTGGTGTTCCAACAGGCGGAATTAAACCTATAGGTTTTAGTGGTGCCTTTAAATATAATAATGTAAATGGCGATACGATGCTTATTGCAGTATTTTTAACACGTTGGAACGGAACAACACGCGATACGCTCGGATATGGAGGAGCAATGACTAACCAAACAGTTGCTAATTATACAACTTTTAACCAACCTATTCAATACGATATTCCTAACCAAATTCCCGATACCTTTAATATTGTGATTGTTTCGTCAGCTGGTTATTCTCCTCAGGTAAATTCAACGTTGTTTGTTGATAATTTAAGTTTTATTGCATCGAGTGGTGAAGTTATTCCTTTAGGTTCATTATTACAAAAAGTTTACCCAAATCCATCCACCGGTAAATTTACTTTAACCCTTGGCGATGAAGAAAATTATACTGTTCGTGTGTACAATCTCATAGGTCAAATTGTGTGGGAAGCTACCAATGTATTTGGTAAAGTAGAAATTAATCTGGAAGGAATGCCCAAAGGATTGTACATGATTGAAACCGATAATGGCAGCTTCCGCAAGACACATAAAGTTACTATTGAATAATATATAATTAAGTTTATAGAAGAGGCTGTCTCAAAAAGGGCAGCCTTTTTTGTTTTAAATATGCTTTTTTTCCTAATAGAAGAATGACGATTCTTTTTCTTTCTCATGGTATATAATTTATCATTGAGTGCTTTTTTTACTTTGTAATCGTTTTTTTATTTCAAGTTTTTTAGGTATTGTTTTGTTTTTAAAAAATCCATATATTTACACGTTTGTTAAAAGCTGTTAATTTTTAGTTAAAAAAATGTTAAATAAGTAATAATCAGTATATTATGCAAAAGGGGTTATTTTTATTTTGTGCAGGATTGCTGTTGTCAGCAGTCGTTTTTGCCCAGTCGGGAACATTACAGGGTAAAGTAATTGATGCAACAACAGGTGAGGCTATTGCCTTCGCAAACATTGCCATAGAGCTTAATGGCCAAATCATTACCGGTGGGATGACAGATTTTGACGGAAAATATGTTATTAAACCAATTCCTGCTGGTACCTACGATGTTAAGGCTTCGTATGTGGGGTATCATCCTCTACAGTACAAGGGCGTAAAAATCATGGCAGGAAAAATCACTTTCCAGGATTTCAGAATAAGTCCTGCTGTTCAACAATTACAGGAAGTTGAAGTAAAAGAATACAAAGTTCCCTTGATTAGCAAAGACCAGACACAATCGGGTGGTAGTGTTACCGACAAGGAAATTGCCAAAATGCCTGGACGTTCGGCCGAAGCTGTTGCTACCACTATAGGTGGTGTGTACAGCGAACGTGGTGAAGTAGGAAGTATTCGTGGTGCACGTGCCGAAGCTACTGTATATATAATAGATGGTGTTAAGGTTAGAGGAACTAGTGCATTACCAAAGTCAGCCACCGCACAGGTTGACGTTATTATGGGTGGTATCCCTGCTAAATACGGTGACGTAACCGGTGGTATCATCAGCGTTACTACCAAAGAACCCTCCAGAGAAACTCATGGAGCAATTGAGCTTTCAACCTCTAAGTTTTTAGACCCTTATGGATATTACCTTGCCGAAGGAATGTTAACAGGACCACTTTTCTCCAAGAAGACAGTTGACCCTTACGATTCAACAAAAACTAAAAAACAAGTAATAGCAGGTTATTTCTTAACAGCTTCGTATAATTATGAAAAAGATAACGCCCCTTCAGTTATCGGATTCTGGAAAGCTAAAGATGACGTAGTAAAACAAATTATTGAAAACCCTTACAGAACAAATGAAACCGGTTTTGGAACGTTGCTTAATGCAGAATATTTAAGAAAAGAAAACTTTGAAAAAATTAAAGCCCGCGAAAATGTTGGCTCTAAACAAATGATGATTCAAGGAAAGCTTGATTTTAAATTGTCTAAAAACGTAAACCTTACAGCGGGTGCTTCCTACGATTACCAAAAATACAGAATATTTAGCTATGCCAATACATTATTTAATAGTAATAATAACGGAGAAGTTACTGCCAATACTTTCCGTTCCTTTTTGCGATTAACACAAAAGTTCCAGAGTTCAGATGAAAAAGAAAACGCTACAGCATTAATTAAAAATGCATATTATCAAATTCAGCTCGATTATAGCTGGTTTAACCAAATTGCCCAGGACCCACGCCATAAAGACGACCTCTTTAAATACGGTTATGTTGGTAAATTTACTACTACAAAAATACGTTCCTATTCATGGACCGATACACTACCTGGTTTATCAAACGGAGCTTATGTTCACGATGGATTTGCTGATATTCATTATAGCTACGAACCATCTGATATTAATCCGGATTTAGCAGCCTATACAAAATATTATTATTCACTATACGACCCTAATAGCTTTATGTATTCCAATTCTGTATTGGTAGAAGCTGGTGGTGGTTTGTTAAACGGACAGTCACCACGACCTATTTATCAATTATACAATTCACCCGGTACACCGTATAATGGATATTCGAAACTCGATCAATTCCAGTATCGTGTTTCTGCAAATGGTTCTGCCGACGTTAAAGACCATGAAATTTCGCTGGGTTTCGAATTTGAACAGCGTGATGACCGTTATTTTGGTGTTGATCCTATGGCTCTATGGACTTACGGAAGAGCATACACCAATGCTCATATTTTAGAGTTAGACAAGGCCAACCCTCATTTTGTTTACGATGCTTACGGAGTATTTCAGGATACTGTATGGTACGATCGCTTATACAGTGCTTCAACTCAATATCAATTCGACTATAAACTGAGAGAAGCCTTGGGTATCCCTGTAAATAGCACTCAGTGGATTGATTTCGATTCATACGATCCTTCCATATTTAAAATAGATTTCTTTAGTGCAGACGAGCTGTTAAATAATGGTAACAACCTTGTTACTTATTATGGTTTCGATGCACATGGTAAGAAATTATCCGGAAAACCTACACTAAACGATTTCTTTACCAAGAAAGATGAAACAGGACGTTATACCCGCGAAATAGCACCATTCCAGCCAATATATTGGGCAGGATATATTCAGGATAAATTTGCTTTCCAGGACCTTATTTTCAACGTAGGGGTTCGTATTGACCGTTTTGATGCTAACCAGATGGTGTTAAAAGATCCCTTCTCACTCTATGAAACAAAGAAAGTAAGCGAAGTTCCCGGCTCATTGAATGTTGCCAATGGTGGCGTTCACCCTGGAAACATTCCTTCTAACGCAGTTGTGTATGCCGATGATGTTGCTAATCCAACAAAAATTTTAGGATATAGAGTTGGAACTGACCCACAGGATGTTAAATGGTACAATGCTGCAGGTACACAAATAAACGACCCATCGTTAATTTCTGCTGCAGGAGGTATGGCTCCAATATTAACTGATCCACAAGGTGGCATTAATGTTAAAGCTTTTAAAGATTATGAACCTCAAATTAACGTTATGCCACGTATTGCTTTCTCTTTCCCGATTTCTGACGTTGCTTTGTTCTTTGCACACTACGATATTCTTACCAAACGCCCCAGTGGTTATGTTCGTATGAATCCAATAGAGTATTTATACATTGTTAATCAAGCCAACGATGCTATCAATAACCCAGCCTTAAAGACTGAAAAAACCATTGACTATGAATTAGGCTTCCAGCAAAAATTAACCAATACTTCCTCATTAAAACTATCAGCATTCTATCGTGAAATGCGAGACATGATTCAAATACAGTACATTTATGGTGCATACCCTGTTAAATATATGACCTATACCAATATTGACTTTGGCACAGTTAAAGGTTTAACCATTGGTTACGACTTGCGTAGAACAGGAAATGTTACCTTGCGTATTAACTATACTTTACAATTTGCCAACGGTACAGGTTCGAATGCCGAAACCAGCAAGGCTTTGATTCAAACAGGTCAGCCTAATCTTCGCACTACTATTCCTCTCGACTTTGACCAGCGTCATGCTATTGTTGGAAATATTGACTATCGCTTTGCCAGTGGTCCTGCATACAACGGACCAAAATGGTTTGGTAAAGATATTTTCCAGAATACCGGTGCCAACTTTACTATCAATTATGGTACAGGTAGTCCTTATAGCCGCAGAGATATTAATACCAATTATTTAATTGGTCAAATTAATGGTGCACGCAAACCTGCACGATTTACTATTAATGCCCGATTTGACAGAGATTTTGAAATTAAATACGGTCCTGAAAAAAATAAATCGGCCGGCCTAAATGTTTATCTGGAAATTAATAACTTATTAAACAACAAAGCTATACTCAATGTTTATGAAACTACCGGTAACCCAGACGACAACGGATATCTGACCAGTGCTAAAAATCAAACAACCATTAATCAGCAAAATGACCCAATAGCCTATAGAAATTATTACACTATGTACATTCAGAATCCATACAATTATTCATTTGCCCGTACTATTCGCTTAGGTGTTATGTTTAACTTTTAATGTAAAAAATTGTAATATTATATGAAAACAATCATCAATTTTTCAGTAATCGTTTTTTTAAGCATAGCAGTAACAAGTGCTTATGCTTTAAAGAACATTGAAGAAAAGAAGGGAGAACAAAATCCTTACGAAAAATCAGCCTTTTCGGGTTGTGTTACTCCGTCGGCAGCAACTATTTTCGACTATAATAACGTTCGCTGTATCGTTTATACTGGCGGTGATATGTGGTGGGATTTACAAGGGAGTGCTTTTTATGAAATTCCTAAAGGAAGTGGCAAGCATTCTTTGTTTGCCGGAGCTATCTGGATTGGTGGCACCGATGTTAACGGACAACTGCGCGTTGCAGGAGCACGTTATCGCAATGGACAGGACTATTATACCGGCCCTTTAAAAGCTTATGGCAACGATAGAGGAAATACCACAGCCGAAATGTGTGTAAAATATGACAGGCATTTTCCAATTTCCAAATTTGAAGTAGAAACATTCCGTAGCTGGTATAGAGCTGTGAGAGATAATAATACTGAATTGTTAAACACCGTTTTTGCCAATTATTCAATCCCTGATAATATTAAAAACTGGCCTGCCATAAACCCAGAGCCCGATTATAGTTATTTTTTAGCTCCATTCTGGGATGAAAATGAAGATGGGTATTACAATCCTGATGATGGTGACTATCCATTTTATGATTTAGATAAAATTATTCCCTGTGGAACAACTCCTGATAAACGTCGCCCCAGGTTATATGGCGATTACACTATCTGGTGGGTTTACAACGACCGTGGTAACATTCATACCGAAACCAAAGGTGCTTCCATCGGAATGGAAATTCAGGCACAATACTTTGCTTTTGCTACCAACGACGAATTAAACAATATGACATTTGGAAATTATGCACTGATTAATCGTTCTACCTATACCTTACAAGATTGTTACTTTGGTGTTTGGACCGATGCTGACATGGGTGACGCATGGGATGACTTCGTCGGAACAGATGTAAACAGAGGATTGGGATATCTATACAACGGTGACGAAGAAGATGGTGATGGTAATGGATATACTTACGGTAAACAACCTCCTGCTGTGGGTGTTGACTTTTTTGAAGGACCTTATCAGGATCCTGATGGAAAAGACAATTTGTCTAACTGGGTATTGAATCCCACTACAGGGAAAAAAGAATTAATTTGCGACAGAACTCCGGTAGTTGAAGGAAGTATTAATGGTTTAAATTTTGAAGATGGTATTATTGACGACGAACGATGGGGCATGCGCAGATTCCTGTATTTCAACAATGGTGGATGTGCACAATGTGACCCACAAACCGCTGTAGAATACTATCGTTATCTTAGAGGTTACTGGAAAGATGGTACACGTATGACATGGGGAGCAAATGGATATGGTGGTTCAATACCTGCCGATATGATGTTCCCCGACGACACAGATCCCTGTTGGTGGAGTACCGGAGGTGTTCAGGCAACTCCAAATCCATGGAACGAAAAAGCTGTAAACAATACACCATACGACAGACGTTTTGTACAATCATCAGGACCATTTACTTTGTTACCTGGTGCTACCAATGATATTACCGTTGGTATGGTATGGGCTAGAGCAACTTCTGGTGGCGCATGGGCATCAGTAGCAGAGGTGAAGCGTGCCGACGACAAAGCTCAACGCCTATTTGAGGTTTGCTTCAAGCTGGTTGATGGCCCACATGCCCCTGAATTAAAAATTATAGAACTCGACCAGGAATTAATATTCCATATATTTAATTATAAAGGTTCGAACAATTACCAAAAAACGCCTGGCGACTATGTAGAAATAGATCCCTTTATTGTCTGTCCTACCGATGTTCCTAACTGTGATGTGAAATATCGTTTTCAGGGTTATCAGGTATTCCAATTAAAAGACCAATCCTGTTCAGTTAATGATATTGGCAACGATAGCAAGGCTCGTCTCGTTTTCCAGTGCGATGTTAAAGATGGGGTTTCTCGAATTATTAACTTCGAGTACGATAATCAACTGGGTCATTCAGTACCCAAGCTAAAAGTAGATGGTGCTGATGCAGGTATTTCCCATACTTTCAGACTAACCGATGATGCTTTTGCTACCGGCGATAAACGTCTGGTAAATCACAAAACCTATTATTATGTTGCGATAGCTTATGCTTACAACAATTATAAAACCTACGACCCGCTTAATCCCAATGCTTTAGATGGTCAAAAGTTACCTTATCTGGCAAGTCGTATGGGGTATGGTGGTAAAGCCATTCAGGTATATGCAGCCATGCCTCATAAATCTGACCCTGCAAATAATGGAACTATATTAAATTCTTCTTATGGATACGGACCCAAAATCACTCAGCTTGATGGATTTGGCAACGGAAATAATCCATTAAAATTAACACAAGAAACTATTGATACTATATTAGCAGCTGGAACCAACAAAGTGCCCAGCGTACAATACGAAAACAATTTTGGTCCTATTCAGGTTAAAGTGGTTGATCCCTTAAATGTAGAACCCTACGATTTTTACCTAAAATTTATTCCCGACAGTACACAGTATAGCAGTATCTATTACAATATAGAAAAGACCCGCTGGATGATATACAAAGCAACCAACCCAAAACCCGGTGATACTGTTTATTCTGAAGCATCTATATCTTTACAACATGAGCAGCTAATTCCCAAATGGGGTATTTCAATCAATATAACACAAGTGTTATGGCCAATGACCGATACCACAGCAATTTATCAGAATGGATACTTATCCAGTAGTATTACTTATGAAGATCCAAAGAAAATTTGGTTAGATTTTATTCAGGATGAAGATGGTTGTGATTTTCCGAACTGGATACGTGCAGGTACATTAAAGAGTCAGGATTGTGGCTCTTGTAATGATTATTTAGGACCAGTAAAAGATAAGCAACAATTTTTTGAAAAAGTGATAGATGGTAAATGGGCACCCTATGCTTTGGCAATGAAAGATAACAGACCTTCTTCTGCTTCCTGTCCTGCACAATATAAAGGAATTTCTTTCTACAAACGTTTGGATTCTCAATTAGCTTCAAACAAGAAGAGATTATCAAGTGTATTAATAGTTATAACAAAAGATCAATCAAAATGGTCTAGATGTCCCGTAATAGAAATGGCCGACCTGGATCTCGAAAATGGTTGGACAGCTGGTATTAGCGAAGGAAATTGTAAAAAATATGAATTAAGAAAAGCCAAATCTGTAGATAAAAATGGTAGAAACAACAACCAAGGAGATGTCAACGATCCGTCAAAATCAAATTATATAGCTGAATACGGTATGGGATGGTTCCCTGGATATGCTATTGATATGACTACTGGCGAACGACTGAATATTGCTTTTGGCGAAAATTCCCGCTGGGGCAATCAGAATGGACGCGATATGATTTGGAATCCAACTGCCGAATATGCCGATCCTAAATATTATTTAACCGGAGACCCCAATTTGCTATATCTAGGTGGACAACATGTAATTTATATCTTCGGACATAACGACAGACCAACAAATAGTAATACGCTGAAAGATACCATGCCTGCTTACGACGAAGGACGGTATATATACAGACGTTTAAAAGAACTTGAAACTGTTACCGGAGCAAACTACGAAAATCGTATGGCACTATTGTGGGGCAATGCTATATGGGTATCTATACCTATGCTTAATCCACTCTTAACAACACCAACAAACATAACCGATCCTTATTGGTTTATTCAGACCGATGTAAAGATTGAAATCAACACAGCTAATCCTTATCAAAAGAGAAATAGCGAACTGTTGCATCCCGATGCCCCCAATCAGGGATTCCCGATGTACTACTTTAGTTTGAAAGAAGTAGCACCTACCAAAAACGATAATGAAACAGCAAAGAATTCGCTTGATTTAATACGTGTGGTTCCCAATCCCTATTATGGTTATAGTGCTTATGAACGTTCGCAGCTCGAAAATAAGGTTCGTATAACCAACTTGCCTCAAAAATGTACCATTAGCATTTATAATGTTGGTGGAACATTAATCAGACGCTTCAAGAAAGACAACACAGTATCTTATCAGGACTGGGATTTGAAGAATGAATATGGTATAACCATAGCCAGCGGCGTGTATATCGTTCATATTGATGCACCTGGTATAGGCGAAAAGGTTATTAAGTGGTTTGGTGCCTTGAGGCCAATTGACTTAAATAATTTCTAATGTTTAACGGTTAATTTTTACAGATATGAGAAAACCCATCATTTTAGGTTTTATAGCGTTGAGCACTCTATGGATGGTTCATGTAGCCAAAGCAGGAAATGAGCAGCGTGCAGGGCAGGCAGGTGCCAGCGAGTTGTTAATCAATCCCTGGGCAAGAAGTTCGGGATGGGGAGGTGCAAATACAAGCGGAGCGAAAGGATTAGAAGCACTCAACCTGAATGTAGCCGGTTTGGCCTTTACTCCAAAAACAGAGCTTATTTTTGCTCATACAAAATGGTTAGCTGGTACTGGTATTAATATCAATTCTTTTGGATTTTCACAAAAAGTAGGTGAAAGCGGTGTATTAGCCCTTGCTTTTATGAATCTTGATTTTGGCGAGATAGATGTAACAACCGTTGATTTGCCTGAAGGCGGCTTAGGAACCTTTCATCCTTCTTACAACATCATCAGTCTTGCTTACGCAAAAGAATTTTCAAACAGCATCTATGGTGGATTAACCACAAAAATTGTAAATGAGCGATTGGCTAACTTAGGAGCAACAGGTGTTTGCTTTGATGCAGGTATCCAATATCTGACCGGTTTGGGCAAAAATAAACTAGGCAAGAAAATTCGCGACAACCTGCATTTTGGTATCTCATTGAAAAACTGGGGTCCAACTATGCGTTACAGTGGTGATGGTATGTCATTCAGAGGAAATGTTCCACCCAACGATGTAATCATGACCGTTGAATCCCGTTCTGCCGAATTTGAATTACCTGCATTGATTACCATTGGAGCTATGATGGATTTTTATCTGGGAGTTTCGGTTGATACCGTTAACCAAAAGATAGACAGAACCTACCGTTTGTCTATAGCTGGTAATTTCACCTCAAACTCATTCACCAAAGACCAGTTCCATGCTGGCGTTGAATTTGCTATCAAGGATTTCATCATGTTACGTGGCGGATTTGTATATGAAAAGGGAATCTTCGATTTCGACACTCGTACAACCGTGTTTACCGGTCCTACAGCAGGATTAACCATACAAATGCCAATGAACAAGGAAAAAGGAAGTACGATAGGATTAGATTATTCTTATCGGGCAACGAATCCGTTTAATGGAGTACATTCTTTGGGAATCCGTGTAAATTTGTAATTAAATTTTTATTATATTTGCAGAAAATAGGACCTCGATTGTTTGTCGGGGTTCTATTTTTTTCTCTTAAATTGTAATAATTATGGCACAAGTGAATTATTTAACCGAAGAAGGCTACAGAAAGCTAAAAGAGGAATTAGAGTATTTAAAAAATGTAGAACGACCCAAAATTTCGGCAATGATAGCCGAAGCTCGCGACAAGGGCGACCTTTCAGAAAATGCAGAATACGATGCAGCTAAAGAAGCTCAAGGTATGCTGGAATTAAAAATCAGAAAACTTGAAGATTTATTGAATAATAGCAGAGTGATAGATCCAAGCAGCATTGATAATTCTAAAGTACAGATTTTATCTAAGGTTAAGATAAAAAATCTTACAACCAAGCAAGAATTCGTTTATACCATTGTTTCAGAATCTGAGGCAAACTTAAAAGAAGGTAAAATATCTATTAACACACCTATTGCCAAGGGTATTTTAGGCAAATCGGTTGGTGATATTGTAGAAATACAGGTTCCTAACGGAAAAATGAAATTTGAAATTATTGAAATAACCCGATAATTATGGCTAGTATATTTTCTAAAATCGTAGCAGGCGAAATACCTTGTTATAAAGTAGCTGAAAGCGAGAAATTTCTTGCCTTTCTGGATATTAATCCGATAGCCAAAGGTCATACATTGGTAATACCTAAGCAAGAAATAGATTACATTTTCGACATTTCAGATGAGATGTTGGCCGAAATGATAGTTTTTGCCAAAAAAGTAGCACTGGCTATTGAAAAAACGGTGCCATGTAAACGAATTGGCATTGCTGTTGTTGGATTAGAAGTGCCTCATGCTCATATTCATTTAATTCCAATCAATAAAGTTAGCGATGTTAATTTTGCTAATCCTAAGTTAACATTTACGAAAGAAGAATTTGCTAATATTGCAAAAGAAATACAATCAAATTATCAAACTATTTAAAAACTTATGCCTATGAAAAATTTTATCTTTTTAGTATTGTTTGTCTTTACTTTAGGACAAGTAAATTCGCAGGTCATTTTTCAGAATGACTTTGAAAACTGGACTGATTCCCACACGCCGGTTGGGATGAAGGGTGCAAAAACCAGCTTAGAAACAGATAGTATAAATCAGTATTCTGTTTCTGCACATGGCGGAACGTATGCGGTTCAATTAGTGAATAAAGAATCAACACACAAGCGATTTACAACACAGCCGCTGCAAGTAAATGCCGGCACAACTTATACCATCTCATTCTGGGTAAGAGGACACGGAAATATTCGTACTGGCTTGTTTGACGGAAGAACTGCTAACAGTGGATATGCTCCTTACAATACTTATATTACTGTTAATTCTAACCAATGGGCTCAGTATAGCCAGACCGTTACCTGCGAAAACACTAATGCTGCAGGAGAATTTATTTTCTCGGTGCAATTAACAAACGAAGACATTGACCATCTGCAACTTGATGATATAGAAATTTCTGTTGTAAATCCAAATGCACCATCCATCAGCATTACTGCACCAGCTAACAATTCTCTGGTGATGTCAAGCAATGTGAATATCGAATTTACGGTGTCCAATTTTGTTCTTGGTACTGATGGAAAGGTAAAATATACAGTAAATGGTGGTGCTGCCCAGTTTGTTACAGCCAGCCCAATTGCACTTACTAGCTTAGCCGATGGTACCTATTCGGTTGTTCTTGAGCTTGTAGACATGAACGATCAATCTTTAAATCCTGCTGTTTCGGCAAGTGTTAATTTTACAGTAAGTACAGCATTACCAGCATACGTTAGTATCTATGATATTCAATACACAACCGACCCATCGGGAGATTCTCCTTATGCCGATGATACTGTTCAAACATCAGGCATTGTAACAGGAGTTTATAGTCAGGGGTTCTTCTTGCAAAATGGTAGTGGTGCTTGGAATGGTATTTATGTATTTTCTGCTAATTATGCACCACAGGTAGTTGTTGGTGATAGCATTATCATTGTGGGAAAAGTTAAAGAATACTATGGACTGACTGAGCTTACCAACCTGTCGTATTTGCAAGTGCATAGTCAGGGCAATACACTTCCCGAACCAGCAATAGTTACCGCAACACAAGTGAAATCGGAACCTTATGAAGGTGTGCTTGTTAAGCTTATGAATGCTACCTGTGTTAACCCCAATGCAGGTTATGGCATGTGGACAGTAAATGATGGACAGGATACCTGCAAGATCCACAATCTTTTATATGATTATACTCCAACTTTAAACCATGTATATCATATCACTGGACCAGTGTATTATGCGTTTAACGAATATCGTATTGAGCCTCGATCGGCATCCGATGTTGTTGATGTTACTGGAATCGATGCAATTTCTTTAGAAAACGTAGCAGTTTTTCCAAATCCAGCCAAAGATTTTATTTCTGTTAACGGCAATAAACAAATTCGCTGTGTTGAATTAATGGATGCTCAAGGAAAGCTGATTATTAAACAAACTGAGGTAAACTCTGCAAATTTATCAATTGACATCCGCACATTAACTAAAGGAAATTATTATCTGTATATTACCTATAGCGATGAAAGCAAAGGAGTAGCAAAGGTTATAAAATAATTTTCTGCTGAAAAAAAATAAAACAGGCTGTAAAAAACGGCCTGTTTTTTTATTTTGAAAATTGAATAATATGATGTATCTTTGCAACATCAAATGGGGTATTAGCTCAGCTGGCTAGAGCGCTTGCATGGCATGCAAGAGGTCATCGGTTCGACTCCGATATACTCCACCAGAAATCAAAACACCTGAAACGTTCAATATTTAATTAGTTGCAAATCTGTTATTTATAAAAATCTTTTGACACGAATTTTTAAATTTTCACTACATTTGTTTCACAAATGTTTAACAAAAATTTAACATGAAAATTCCATTCAGCTATTCTATTATTCTTAGAAAAGACCACTTGAATAAAGATGGTAAATGTGCCGTTTATCTTAGAGTTATTATAAACAGGAAAATTAAATATTATCATTTAAACGTTTTTTCTTATCCAGAAAAATTTGATGAGAAAAAACAGCTTATTAAAGGTAATGATAGCAGTATTTATAAAATGAATGCTATTATTGAAGCAGCCAGGAAAAAAGCAAGTGATTATTTAAACGAATGTATCGAAGAAGAAAAAAATCCTTCCATAGAAGAATTTACTACTTATTATGAAGGCAAAAGGCTAAAGGATAAACATGATTTTTTTGATTTTATGAAGCATTACATAGAGTTAAATTTTCATTCATTAAGCAAAGAGAGTTTAAGAACTTACAAATCGCAAATTACAAAACTGAAAAAATTTCGTTCTAGGCTATCGTTTAAAGATATTGATGAGAAATTTATTAAAGATTACGAACAATACATGAAAAAAGTATTGGGAAATCAGCCTAATACTTACTATAAAAGTATGTCCTTTATTAAATCGGTTTGCAACCTGGCAATAAGAGAGGGTATTATTGACAAAAATCCGTTTATGGTTTGTGGTTATAAAATTAAAAAAATTCCAGGTACCAGACAATATTTAGACGACCAGGAAGTAAATCAATTGTTGCTATTATATGAATCGAAAAAATTGCAAGGGAACGACCATCTTTGCCTTGAATATTTTCTCTTTTCGTGTTTTACAGGTTTGCGTTTTAGCGATATTAGACAGCTCAAGATAATGCATATAAAAGACAACTGTATAGAACTCAATCAGCACAAAACAAGTTTTAAAGTTGTTATTCCTTTGTCGAACTTAGCTTTATCAATAATTCAAGATAGACTTACGATTGATTTTAAAGAAACTTATATATTCAAAGCATTTACAAATCAGGGAACAAATAGGATACTTAAGCGTATAGCAGAAATAGCAGGCATAACAAAACCATTAACCTTTCATGTTGCCCGCCATACTTTTGCAACGTTAGCTCTATCAATTGGCATTCCATTGCCAGTTGTAAAAGAATTACTTGGCCATAGAGATATGAAAACAACCCAGATTTATGCAAAAATTTTGGATAAGAAAAAAAAGGAGTATATCAGCAAATTTGATGAAGAATTTAATCAATAATAATCTTTAATTTCAAACTTGCTGATTATCGTTTAAATATAATCTAATTTTTACGGTTCTCCCAGAGCTTCGTATATCTGTTTTATTTGAAGTGGTGTAAATAAATAGCCCTCACGCCTGCGTTTAATAAGCTTTTTGCGTTTTAGCCAGGCAAGCATGGTTTTGTTGCTTATTCCATACTTACGGGCTAATTCGGTTAAAGTCATCGGTTTTATATCAGTTTTTTTATCCGATTCCATATTTTATATAATATGTTATATAGGTATTGTTTTAATTGATTGATTCTATATTCACTTTCACTGATAGTTAATAGCTCAAACATTCTTTTCATTCTAACATGAGCATTTGCAAAAGGATAATTTTTAAAAAGTATATAAATTTCTTCTGGATTAATATTTAAATATTTTGTACAATAGTTAAGCGTTGCTTTGTCACAATCAAATTCGTTAGTAAACTTACGTCGTTTGCGGTGCCACTCAAGCAAAAACAATAATTGATTTTCGCTAATTCTGTTAATAAAAGCATAATTCACTTCAATAATCTTCTTTTCTTTTGCTACACGAATATGTCTAATACCATTATTAATTATGACTTTCATCGTTTTGTAATAAACGGGTTCTCCTTTTAGCATCTTCTCTTTAAATTCAGTAAATTCTAACTGTTTCATGCGCATAAGGATTTTCGTTTTTCATTACTCTATCATAAGCAGCTTTTACCTGATCGTAAGCTACTATATAAAACTTTCTTGGTTCAGGATTGTCGCTTTTAAAAATTACCAGGTTATCCATCAATCTGAACAGTTCTGGTGGAATGAACATAAAGCCATGAAAGATGAAAACAATATCAAGGTTTTTTTGCTTACTGTCAAGAACAAAGCGACGAACATCGTTACTTAAATTTGCACGCAGGTACTTGCTTGCGTCTTCGAATATTACAAGTGCATTCATTAAGTTAGATTCTATGGTTTGAAGTATTTCGTCTGTATTTGCTCCGTATATTCGGTAGATATTTGGCTTTTTCCAACGTTTTAATAAATCCAAATCAATAGCTGGTATATCTCTATAAGCTGGATGGTCGAGAGTGTCGGCAATAAGAATTTTTTGACTTGGTAAAGCTTCATGATATTGCCTTATGAGTTCCCTGGCATATGTAGTTTTACCACATCCACGACGCCCAAGTATTGCCGAAACATTGTTTATTCTCATAAATCAAGATTTTCTAATTTACCTAACAAAGGCAAATAACGTGGTGCGGAAACATAAGCAAGTGCGGATAATAAAAGAACTTCTGGCCCTAACTGAATGTTGTACTTAGAAAAAACTTTTGCAAGCGGACCTTTTAATAGTTGAACTTCTTTTTCTGTGTATGGAACATTATCAGAAAGTTCTTTGTAGATGTGATATTTTTCTAGCAACTGCTGATCTTCTTTGGTTAACTCTACTTCAGGTTTTTTATACTTTTCATTGAGTTCTTTAAGTTTTTTTCGTTCATCTTTTGTAAATAATGATTGCTGATACAACCATGGTAAAGTAAGTGTTTGTAAAGAGTCTAAAAAAGCAATAGATATTTCTGCTTGCTCTTCGTATTCACGTTCGCTTAATCTTGGCTTTTTTACAATAACTTCTTGTACTTGCTGTGGTTCTGTTTCTATTGGTTGAGCAAAGTCATCGGGATTTGGTTCTGTTGATTTTGGTTCTTGTATGGTTGTTTCTGGATTGTTTAAAAAATCGTCCTGCTGAATGCCTTCACTTTTTGGTTCAGTAGGTTCTTTTAGCAGACTTATAAGATCTTGTTCGTTTACTTCAGGAATTTTCATACTTTTTAAGTTTTTGAATATAAGCAATGATTTCTTCTATCAGGTCCGGATTGTTCTGAATGGTGCGAATTATCCTTCCCATGCTGGCAAATAAAAAATTCATGTTGGCCATCTTTTTTATGTTTATAATAGAATCGAGTTTGTTAAAGATTTCGTGGCCTTCCTTAATAAGGCCTTTTAAGTTTTCGTTTTCTTTTCGAAGACGTTGCAATTCTTCAAATTCTGAATTAATCATGGTTTGACTGTTTTAATTGGTTTAAATATTCTATATCTTGCTTCGACTTGATGAACTCTCCTCTTTTATGAAAGATCATCAACATTTTTTCAACTAATTCGCCAAATGTGTTAGCATAACCGTCACGCTTGCAAATCTCCAGAATCCCGGTAAAGTAGTCTTCAAATTCTGGTCTCATTTCAACTATAATGCCTTTTTTATTTTCTTTTTCTTCAATCAGTTCATTGATTCTTTCTACTAATGATTGATTTTGTTCGGCCAAATTGGCATTTAACTTTTTAAACTTTTCTATTTCTTCCAGAATTTCAGGATTGTCTTTTACAATCTCTACAGGTTTAGACATTTCAATGCCACGTTTAATTGCCTCGAATAAAATTTTATTTCGAGACATATTAATGTTTTCACCCCTGAGTAAATCGAGGTTTTGATTAATGAAATCTACTTCTTCGTTGGTAAAACGAACAGTAAAGTAGTTTGGTAACGGATTTACTAAATTC
>FWWL01005145.1_pt1 | contig 20869 bp, 18 predicted proteins | sample 2228331 | NCBI WGS metagenome assembly FWWL01 (sample SAMEA103939775, study PRJEB20133) | metagenome | reverse complement strand
AAAATGAGGTTTTGGTATCTATAGCCAAAAAGCACAATAAAACAGTTGCTCAAGTGATTTTACGCTGGCTGGTTCAAAGAGGGATAGTTACAATACCGAAGACTGTGCACAAAGAAAGGATGATTGAAAACATTAGCATCTTCGATTTTAAACTGGATTCGGAAGATCTCGAAAAGATTTCTGGCTTAGACACAGGAAGAAGCATATTCCTATCTCACAGAGATCCAGAAAATGTGAAAAGATTGTGCTCAATAAAATTCAATTTGTGATGGCAGGGGTGATAGGGATGATTTCAAGAAAAAGCTTGATAGCGTATTTCTCTCGAAAAGACTATAACTGGTTCAAAGGTAAAATCGTTAGATTAGAAGTTGGCAACACGGAGATCGTTGCAAAAAAGATCAAGGATATCACCGGTGGGGATTTGTTTGAAATCAAGACGGTAAAAGAATATCCTAAGGATTATTACGAAACAGTGGAGATAGCCAAAAAGGAGAAGGAACAAAACGTCAGGCCAGAGCTTGTAAACAAACTCGAGAACATAAACCATTACGAAGTCATTTTTCTTGGCTATCCGAACTGGTGGGGAACAATGCCCATGGCAGTTTTCACATTCCTTGAATCTTACGATTTTTCTGGAAAGATCATAGCTCCGTTTTGCACGCACGAAGGCGGAGGAATGGGAACAAGTGAAAGAGACATACGTAAATTGTGTCCAAATGTCGTCGTTCTGCCGGGTTTGGCGATTCGTGGCAGCCGTGTGCACGAATCGGATAAAGTTATTCTCGACTGGCTCAAAGAACTAAAACTGTTGTAAGAGCAAACGAGAAAGCGTGAGCTCGGAAAGAACGGTCTAGATGTTTCTGCGATTTGAACCAGGTGTACAAAATTGAGTTGTCGGCGAAAAATATCCTGAAGATATGAAAAATGACTTAGTTCGTTCTTGTAAAGACTGATCTCACGAACAAATCTGTTAGAAGACGACGATTTTATCACTTCTCGTGATATGTGTAATGCTAAAATAATCAACGGAGGTGACAGAAAATGCAATACAGAGAATTTGGCAAAACGGGTGTAAAAGTATCTCTCCTTGGCTTTGGTGCAATGAGACTTCCGACCGTTGGTCAAGATCCAGCTCAAATTGACGAAGAAAAAGCTATCGAAATGATAAGATACGCCATCGACAGCGGGGTAAACTACGTTGACACGGCATATCCATACCATGCTGGAAACAGCGAAAAGGTGGTCGGAAAAGCTTTGAAAGACGGTTATAGAGAGAAAGTCTTTCTTGCCACAAAATCTCCTGTTTGGGCAGTGGAAAAATATGAAGATTTTGAACGCTTCCTCAACGAGCAATTGGAAAAACTTCAAACTGATCATATTGACATGTATTTGATGCACGCTCTCACCAAAGACAGGTGGGAGAAAATAAAAACCTTGAAATTTTGGCAATTTGTTGACAAGGCAAAGGCAAACGGAAAAATTAGATTCATAGGTTTCTCCTTCCACGACAAATATCCCGTGTTTAAGGAAATAGTCGATGGCTACGATGGTTGGGAATTTTGCCAAATACAGCTTAACTACATGGATATCAACTATCAGGCAGGCTTAAGGGGGTTAAAACACGCTGCCTCAAAAGGACTTGCAATGGTGATAATGGAACCGCTGAAGGGTGGGAAGCTGGCAAGGTTTCCAAGGAAGATCGAAGACATTCTCAAAAAAAGCGGCAGAAGCTGGTCTGCGGTGGAGTGGAGTTTTAGGTGGCTTGGAAACTTTCCAGAAATCTCGGTGATACTGAGTGGAATGAGCAATTTGGAACAAGTCAAGCAGAATATTGAGATCATGAACAATAGTATCCCGAACAACCTGCGTGAAGACGATCTGAAGCTCATCGACCAATTGCGAGAAAACTTGGAATCCTTTGCGGTTATAAACTGCACAGAATGCGGCTATTGCATGCCTTGTCCAAACGGGGTTGATATTCCAGCAAACTTTAGAAATTACAATGAAACCATTATGTTTGAAGATTGGGAAGGTGGGAAGGGAACATACAGATGGTTCCAAAGTCAAAAAATAGCCGCTTCGTTCTGCATCCAATGTGGGGAGTGTTTAAGCAAGTGTCCGCAGAAATTGGATATACCCAACCTTCTTAGGAAGGTTGATATGGAATTGGCAGGTGCTCGATAAGATCAATTTTTCCAACTTTATAATCTGTTTGCTTTCGCTGTGATCTGTTCGATTCTGATTGCCACAACAAGTGTGACATTCTTATCGTTTTGGATACATTCATCCACGTTCTTCAGATAGTCCTTCGAGAATTTCATTCCCAGTGCTCGAAGGGCTTTTACTTTTTCATTTCCTTCGATTATCTCAGCTTTTCCGAAAACAATGACGCTCTCATACCTTGTCGTTAGTTTTTCTGGGACAACTTGCGCTTCGGTGACGACGGTGAAACAAACTTTGTCACGAATTCTGAGGTTGTCTATCTTGTAACCAACGGTTGCGCAGTGGAAATAAATTGAGTTGTTGAAGAAAACGTAATTCACTGGAACACCGTAAGGGTATTCACCGTCAAAGGTGCAAAAGACTCCCCATTCACCTTTTTCAAGTATTTTGTGAGCTTCTTCGATAGGTAACTCACGATCTTTTCTTCGCATTGGTTTCTTCAATAGATTCACCTTCTCACTGTTTTCATCGCTTCAGCAGTCACCGTTGAACCAGAACAGCTTTAAGAGCCTTTCTATCTTCTACAAGTTTTAACGCCTCATTTGCCTGTTCCAGTTCCAGTCGATGGGTTACAAGCTTTTCAAACACCGATGGATGTTTTTCAACGATCTTCACAGCTTGCACAAGATGACGAGAATCGCTCACCCAGATACCTTGAAGAGAGATGTTCTTCAGCACCAGGTTGTGATAAACATCCAAGGGAATTTCTTTCTGGGGTACCGCAACACCTGTTACAAGATAACTACCCCCACGTCTGAGCAGCTTAATACCCTCAAGTAAAGCTTCGCTGTTTCCAGTGGCTTCTATAACCACGTCTGCACCTCGCCTATTGGTGATTTCCATTATCTTGTTCTTTCGTTCATCTTCGTTTGTTTCATATCGACTTAAGACCAAATCGGCTCCTGCTTTAGAAGCTATGTCGAGCCTCTCTTTGGAACCGCTTATCAAAATTGTTACTGATGCACCAAGAGTTTTTGCCGCCACAAGGCAGAAAACCCCCAAAGGTCCTGCTCCTTGGACTACAACTGTTTTTCCGATGAGAGGCTCTGTCAAGTTATCTAAAGCGTGCATGGCTGTCGCACCAGAGCAGCCGGCAATAACCATTGCTGCCGGGTCAACGTTTTTCTCCAGCTTCAGTATATCCGTGCCCTCCAAAAGCACAACATACTCGCTGTAGCAACCAAGCAAGTGGGGAGCGTTTTTGCAGGAAAGGTTTATGCCGTATGTTCTTCTGTTTGGGCACAAATATGGCTGTTTGGCAACTTTGCACCAAAAGCACTCACCGCATGTTATACCACGGTTCCAGATGATCATATCGCCTTTACTCACCTTCTTGCCAAGTAGGTCCGTTTTTTCACCTGCAATCTCTACAACTTCGCCAACACCTTCATGTCCCAGGATTATTGGCAAAGGAGTCCTTGGATCCTCCCCTTTTGCCATGTGCACATCGCTGCCGCAAACACCACTTGCCAAAATTTTTACAAGTACTTCGCCTTCGGATAAAGAAGGTATGTCGAATTCCCTCATGACAAGAGGAGTATTGAATTTCTCAAGTACCATTGCTTTGGCCTTCAAGATTTATCACTCCTTAGGTCTGATTGGTTCGCGAATTTCGTAATTTATTTCTTCTCCTTCCAGCTTGAAGACAATGTACTTGTTCCATGACTCTTTTCGTGGAATAAATTCCATTACTGGTGGATCAAAACATGCAAACTTCAAGTGAGGTCCTCTACTTTCATCTCGAATGCGAATGGCCATGAGGATCACTTCTGAAAGAAGTAGCATGTTTCTGGTTTCGTGAAAATAAGCCAGACCATTTTCATCGCTGTGAATTCCCTTTCGTTTCATACTTCTGATTTCATTCAAAGCTTTTTCGACTTCTGCATCAATTCTCACTAAAAACGCTGCCGACGACATTATATCCACTATCCTTTTTCTGGCTTCCTCTGCTGGTATTTCACCCTCGACAAAGTTTGGCTCCCCAATTTCAACTTGCTGAAATGGTAAGCAGGATGCCTCTTCAGCCGCATTCTTACCGGCTATTTTTCCGAAGACTTGTGTATCAAGCAAAGAATTTCCACCGGGTCTGTTTGCCCCGTGTTGTCCACCGGCACACTCTCCAGCAGCGTACAGTCCTTTGAGTTTTGTTCTCGCTCCTTCGTCAATTTTCACACCACCTTGAAAGTGCTGTAGAGCGTTATGGATTTCTACTGGTTCTTTCGATAGATCTACGTGAAATTGCCTCAGCCATTCAACAAGTGCTGGATTAATTTTTGCGAGCCTCTCATATGGCTTTGTGTTGTAAAAGAGTTGTTTGCCAGCCTTCTCACTCCAGGCGAGTATTTCCTCGGGTACGTGCTCGGCGGAAAAATAGAATGGGTTCTCCCGAAAATCCATAAAAATCCTGTGACCTTTTAATTTGTGGGCATATATTGCCAGGTCAATTACCTTTGTGGGCGATTCATAGGAAATAGGCCAGTGGGCCCCTTTTTTGAACTGAAGAGTTGTAAGCTGGTCAGCGTTTTCCTTAGGGATATAGTCTTGCAAAAATTCGTAGCCATTTTCATCGACAATCTTTGGCAAGCTTCTGAACATACTACCAGATGTGGCAAAGAGAAGTTTCAGATGGCAAATTCCAATCTGCATGAATTCCATGTTCACCAATTCTGCACCAGCTCGCAAGGCTGCAGCGTACCCATCTCCAGTCATACCCTTTGGAAAAACGTTCTGTTTGTAGAGTTCACCGGCACCTCCGGTAGCCAAGATGAAGGTCTTACCACGAATGACGAATGGTTCGTTTTTAACCATGTCAACGGCGTAAGCTCCGATGATTCTGTTATCTTTCACTACGAAATCGTAAACCATCATGTTCTCGACAATCTGAATGTCCATGGAACGAATCTTTTTCTCAAGAGCCTTTGCTATCTCTATAGCAGTGTTTGGTCCAACATAGCAAGCACGTGGGTAAATCGAACCATCGGTGAGGAACTGATCAACCCTCCCGTCACTGGTTCTTGAAAATGGAACACCAAGTTTCAAGAGATATTCAACGGCATCGGCACTTTCCCTCGCCAGTATTTCCGCAAGACTGTAATCTGAAACTTCCCCTCCGATTTTGTATATGTCTATCGCATGGTGCTTCCAGTTCTCTTTTTCCGGCAGCGTGTAAGGCATCGTTGCATGGAAGGCCATACGATCTGACCATGCCAACGCCGTTGTGCTTGATCTTCCGAATGTACCTTTGCAGACAAGCATAACAGTCAACTCAGGATGGCATTCCTTTGCACTAAGGGCTGCTCTCATTCCAGCTCCGCCTGCACCGATTACCACTACGTCCGCCAGCAACTCTTTCACTCATTTTCCCTCCATGAAACAAGTTTTATAGCTTTAACAGGGCAGAGTTTAACACAAAGTCCACAGCCAACGCACTCTTGTCCTTCTATTTTGTAAACCGCCCCATCTTTGTAAGGGACATCGTAGATGCAAATCTTTTGGCACACACCGCAAGCGGTGCATGAATCCGGATCTATTTGTGCCACGTAGAGTTTCCTTCTATCTATCTCTTCGTTATTTGCTATTGCCTTGCCACTGACTTTTCCTTTGATCTGCGAAACAGATGTGTATCCCTTTTCTTTGAGAAAATCGGCAACACCTTTCACAAGCCGTTCTATGATTTCGTAACCCTCCAGATAGATGAGACTGCACACCTCTACGACACTTGCGCCAGCATAAAGGTATTTGACCACATCTTCAGCTGAACCAACGCCACCAGACGCGGCGATGGAAATTTTCAGATGCGAACTGCTGTTTGCAACCCATCTGAGGGTATAATTGAATGCCCAAGGACCTCCGTGACCGGCATAACCACCGTGCATGATCGGCTTTTCGGTTTTTAAATCGATATCCAACCCTGTCAATCGGTTGAACATGACAACGCCATTGATACCAACGTTTTCAAGCATCTTTGCCATTGACAGCGGCGAGGAAAGCTGCATTGGTAACTTAACTATCAAAGGAATCTTCACGACTTTTCTTACAAGTTGAGCAACGTGCAATATTTTTTCTTCAACATCTCCTCCTCTAAATGATATCGAGCCATGAGGACATGAAACGTTGAGCTCAAGGGCAGGGGCTTTTACTTCCTCAGCCAACTTGGCGTACCTGCCCCATCCCTCATCGGTTATGCAGTTGATACTCGGTATAACTGGGATTGAAAGTCTGTTCAATGCTTGGTTGATTTCTTCGAAATATTCTTTTTCATCGAAGATGCTTGCTTGTTCAAAGGAGTAAAAGGTCTGTGAGACAAGCCTTCCCATTTTCCTATTTATTATTTCAAAATGCGGTGTGGGCGATCTTCTGCAGATTTTCTCCTCAAAGAATGATTTAACGACCACAGCTGCGGCTCCGTGCTCCTCTGCTTTCTGCATTTTTTCAACTGTTTCTGTCAGACCTGATGAAGCAACAATCACAGGATTCTTCAGTTTCAAACCAACATATTCACAGGATAGATCCATTTTGATTCCTCCAGTCAGAGCTCAATTCTCACACCTTTTTCCGCTGACAGGTATGCCGCGTAGATAACCCTGACAGTCTCCTTGGCAAGCTCAAAATCAGATTCTGGTTCCTTGCCCTCCAACAAACACATGGCGAAATCTCTCATTTCCTGTGGATACCCTCTAACCCAATCCTCATCAGGAGAGGGGAAGGTCCAACCTGCCTTTGTTTCGATCTTTTCGGCTATGTACTCATCTCCCCATATTTCGCCAGTAGGCGCGTAAGCCACCATCATGCTGTTTGGTGTCATGTTGCAGTAGATCATACCGCTGTTGGTGTTGATCTGAAGAAAATTTTTCACGCCGCCAAGACTTATGTCGTTCGAAAGTATTACGGCTTTGGAATCGTCTTCGAAAGTTATTATGGCGCAAGACCAATCTTCAACATCGTACCAATCACTTGCCATGAACAACCTCTTGCCTTCCAGATTCTTCATTTTCGTTAAGTTACCAACCTCGGCTACAACTGATTTTGCATGTATTGGTTTTCCATATCTCAACCTTCCCTCGAAATGTTTTAAGTGAATAACCGCTCCAACCGGGTGCGATCCCATCCTCAAAAGACTGCCACCACCGGCTGTTTTCCATCGTCGTGAATATGCTGCGTGTGAACCAGAATGACTTTCTTCTGCCCTTAGTTCGAGAATCACTGCATTCGAAACCCTCAGAAGTCTTTTTGCTTTGCTGACTGCAGGCGCGTAGACAAAGTTCTCTGCGTACATGAATTTGTACTGACTCTGACTGAGAGCGTTCTCGATTTGATTAAGTTTTTCATTTACAACTCTGAACATGTGCTCTTTGTCTATGTCTCCAACTTTCTCGACATCAGGTTTATCCTCACCAAAATAACCCGTCAAAGGCTTTTCGCAGATAACGTGTTTGCCATTTTGAAAGGCCTCCAAAATTACATGCTCGTGAACATTCGTTGGTACGCAAACATCGACAACATCAATTTCGTCACTTTTGCAAAGCTCAAAGTAATCCTTGTATACCTTCGGGATGCCGTATTGCTTCGCAATCTTTTCGGCATTTTCAACATGCGCCGCGCAAATACCGCGCACTTCGAAGTACTCATGGTTCTCTCTGTAAGCAGCCAAATGGATATGCGAAACAAAACCTGAACCTACCAATCCCACTCTTATCTTACTCATCCTGTTTCCCCTTTCTTCTTGGAATATACTTTGAGAACATCACGAAGAACATCGCGATCAACAACACTAGTGAGATAGGTCTTGTCACAAACGGTAGCAGACTTCCCTTTGCCAAAATCAAAGCTCTTCTGATGTTCACATCTGCCATAGGTCCTAGGATAAAACCAAGAACGAACGGGGCAGCGGGGAACTCGTTCAAGCGCATGAAATAACCAAGAACACCGAAGATCAACATTACCCAAACATCAAACATCCTACCGTTGAGAACATAGGTGCCTACTACACAGAGAACGAAGATTATGGGCATCAGAACTTCTACGGGAACGAGCAATATTTTCAGAACAAGCCTTGTGATGAGTAAACCAAAGACCACCATGAGAACAGTTGCGACTGTGAACATCGCAGCGACATTTCCAATCATACTTGGATTTTCTATAGGTAACAGTGGGCCTGCTCGAACACCGTGAATCCACAAAGCTGCGAGCAAAACGGCAGCAGGTGCACTTCCTGGAACTGCCAGGGTCAAAACCGGTATTATTGCACCTCCTACGCAAGCATTGTTCGCGGTTTCTGCCGCTGTAAGGCCTTCTATAGATCCTTGTCCAAATTTCTCTGGTTCTTTGCTGGTTCGTTTAGCAACGTCGTATGAAACCCAGGCGGCTATATCTTCACCAACTCCAGGTATAACACCTATGAGGACCCCTATTATTCCAGAACGAATGATGTTGACTAGATTTTGCCTTATTGTGGCCAGGTAAGACCTCTTGTGCCTTTCACGCGAAAAATCAAGTGCCACTTCCGGTTTTACCACTCTTTTCAAACTAATCAGAACCTCTGGAACACCGTAAACTCCAACGAGCACAGGAAGCAAAGCTATGCCACCGAAAAGCTGGATATTGCCAAAGGTGTATCGCGGATAAGACACAATTTCGTCCAAACCTATTTGCGAGATCATCAATCCAAGAAAACCGGCTATCCATCCTTTTAAAGGATCCTTCGGTGCAGTTAATGTCCCGGCTATGACTGTACCAAAAATGGCTAAAACGGCGAATTCCCATGAACCAAATTTCAAAGCCAACATTCCAAGAATTGGTGCAAGGGTCACAATGAACAGCGCCCCCACAATCGACCCCAAACCGGACATTATCGTTGCAACGTTTAGAGCAAAGCCAGCTTGACCAGAACGAGCTAATGGAAAACCATCAACAGTTGTTGCGGCATTGGCTGGTGTACCGGGGATGTTTAGAACTATCGCAGTTCTGCTTCCACCGTATATGGCACCTATGTATACGCAGATGAGCATTGCTATCGCCGTCATCGTTGGAAAACCAAAAGTCAAAGTCGTCAGTATGGCTACACCAAGTGTAGCAGTGAGCCCTGGGAGAGCTCCGATGAGGATTCCTAAGAGAGTTGCCCATGCCATGTTGAGCAAAAGCAGAGGGTCTGAGAAGATAGTTCCAAGATACTTTATGTAATCTATAAACACATGCATCGAGTCACATCCTTTCATGGAATCGGCAGGTAGAAGACTTTTGCAAAAATGTAGTAGATACCAACGGTTGTCAATACCCCAATGATTGGCAAAAGCCAGATTCTTTTTTTGTAAAACAACAGCGGCGTGAAACTCAGAAAAATCGAGGTGAGCAGAATGAAGTTAACCTTACCCAGCAGGTACACATAAACCAAGAAAGCCACAACCGAGATGATCAACCTTCTTAACTCAGTTCTTGCTACATTCCTATCGATCTTTTGTTCGATTTTCATCATAGGCTTCTTTCGAAACAACATAACTGAGCATAGCAGTATGACAACAGTCGAGAATATCGCCGGAGCAACACCAGGTGCACCATAGGCACCGTATATGTTCTCCACAGGCATTCTGAGAGCTTCGAAAAGGAAAAATGATCCAAGAATCATGAAGGCCAATGCCACCAATTTGTCGTTCATTTCTTCCACTCCTGTGCTCAGTTTTGTGAAACTAAAGCGCCTGCCAGGTGGCAGGCGCAATTGTTCCGACGTTATTTTTGAATTCTTGGTATGTCGAACTTTTCTGGTGAAACTGTTGCTATACCTCTATCGTACAGAAGCCATCCAATTCTACTTGCAATTTCTTCAAGGAGTTTGTCGGCTGCCTCACCGTAGATTTTAACTGGAACAAGTCCTTGCCTGATTGCCCATTCTTTGAACTCTTGAGTATCAGCTGCCTTATCGAATACCTCAGCAACAGTTTTCAGGACCTCTTGCGGGACATCCGCAGGAATTATCAAACCGAAATAGGCTGCCACGTCTGGAAAGTCTGGATACCATTTTCTGATTGAAGGAATAGTACCATAACCCTGCAATTCAAGATCATTTGCAGCCAACGTGCATATAGGTCTCAGCTTTCCTGCCCTGACCATATCGGCCACTTCCATGGAGAACTGCATATTACCAACGACCTCGCCGGAAACTACAGCCGTAGTTGCCGGTGCTCCACCAGCGTATGGAACGTGTTTGTACTTGAGATTGAAGTATTCGGCAAAGATCTCTAACGCCACATGTCCACCACTGCCAACACCTGCGGAGCCCCAAGGCATCTCAGGATTCTCTTTCATCGTCTGCACTATTTCATCGACAGTTTTATAAGGTGTGTTGGGATTCACCACAACCACGTTTGGTGCAAGAATAGGTATGAAGTACTCCCACTGTCTGTGAGTTACGTCCATATAACCAAGCAATGGATATTTCACGATGTCAAGCATGGCGTTTGCCGTCCATGTGTAACCATCATGGGGAGCTTGCCAAGTGTTCACCGTTCCTATAGATCCTGCTCCACCTGGTGTGTTGACAATTACGAACTTTCGACCCAGTAGTGGTTCCATTTGCGCTGTGATCATTCTCGTAACCTGGTCTGTGGAACCTCCAGCGGCCCATGGGACAATAACGGTAATTGATTTGGTGGGTTTCCATTGCCCGAAGAGGACGACGCTGAAAACTAAAATCAGAATTACACCAAGCAACCTTCTCATGATCACACCTCCTCAAAAGATTTCAGGATTTTTGATTGCCTTCTTCACAAAGGTCGTTTAAAAGATTATACTGCTCTTAACACGCTAAAACAAGTACCTAAACCACTAGTTAATGAAAATGCGCAAGTAAGCATTTGAGCATGGATACGATTCGCAAGAACAAATCCTTGTCCAGGGTGTCCAAAAATTGTTGGGGGCAATTTGGGATGAGAATTGAAGAGGTTTTGACGTTGTTGGGTTCGATCATGGTTTGGGCTACATTGATTATTCCCGTTGTGCTTTCAGTCATAGTTCTAATGCAGAGGGGTGTGTTTCTGTTTGACTTTTTGATGCCTATCGAGATGAGTTTTGTTTTCTTTATAGGGACTTTTCTGTTATTATGGATTTCAAGGAAGAAAGGGCCGTATTTCAAATTACTTCTTTTGAGAATCACAATGGCTGCTGCAGCGCTGTTGGATACACAGGGATTAGCTGTAATAACTGGGCTTGCGTCAGGTGAGATCGACGCAGCCGGATGGCCTTTGGTGGTTGTCACGTCATCGATGGTGATCTAGAACAATAGTCGAAGTCGGTGTGTTTTCTTCACCACTTACACTGCTGCAAACAATATTATTGGATTTATATGGTGTCGAAAATTTGTTTAAGGCTATTCCTGTGATCAGGGTAATTTGTACCGTTAATTCTTACGCAAATCTTTCTGAGCATGAAATCCTCAAAGAGAACGTTTTGATTTTACCAAGATCAACATACAGCTATTATCCAGAAAAAACTGTGATTCTAAACATTGCAAACAGCCTCGCACATTTTGGAAGCTTTGCACACTTCATACACACAGACGATCTTTTCGCATCTAATCGAAATCCAGAAGGAAAAGACTGGGACACACTTTATCGATGTCTTGTAGGAATATATTCGCAGGTGACATCAACTTTTCCGTTCTTGAGATTTCACGCGGTTCTGAGTTCTACAAGTACATGGTTGATTACATGACAAAAAGCGTTAGATATGATCTGAATGACCACGGACTGTACATAAATGCCCAAAAGATAGCCTTTTTCCGAGATACTTCTTCGTCAGGGCAAAGAGAAAGGTTGGAACAATTAAAGGCGGCAGGATCTTAGCCTATTTTGCGGAATCCAATCTCTATGTAGTTGAAATGAACGATCATTATCTTTCCATTGATTTCGAGCACTGAGTTAAGATTTGTTTTCGGAAAATCGTTTCTCCATTTTTAAGAAATCAACACTCCACACTGGGTTTGTGAGAGCGCCTAATGGTAAACTTTCAATGGGAGTGTTTTCTTGCCAAGAAGTTGAAGGTACACGAAGTTCCGCTCTGATATACCCATGTTCTTTGAAGTCAACGTTTAACACCGTTTCACTTGATTCTTCGTTCAGCTTCTTTTGCAGTAATTCACCTTGTGGTGAAACTAATCTTAAAATCAAACCTTTTGCTTTTTTGGCGATCACTTTGACCGTATATTTATCAGCTTTTACAACATCACCTTGCATTGCGACCTTTTCGTTGTTTCTGAAAATTTCCAAAGTCAAAAATGGCCCCAAAGGACAAGCTGAAATAGTCACATGCCCAGCACGGATAGCTTCAAGAATAGATTGAGCAGTTAAATTCTTCGCGTGAACCCAGGTTGTCGGGTATCCAAGCCATTCAAATATGCCATTTCCCAATCTAACTGGATGGCTATCACTTCCGCCGACTGCGACAATTCTTCTTCCAGAAAGTAAGAGATCGTTCCAACCCTTTAAACTGTGTTCGTTGTTTCTACCCCAAACAGATTGCCAAACTTCCATGCAATCAAAATCAAACGAATAACCAAATTCCCATTCTGGTCCATTCGGTTTTGGATGGTTTATCGAGAACAAAAGCCCCTCACGGTGAATTTCTGCGACCAGCTGTTCAATTTGTTCTAGCGAAACACATCTGAAGTCATACCAGCGAGCTATTCCCCAAACATTTGCATGACCAAAGTAAGTTGTGATTTCTTCGCCAGCTATAACGCAGAAATCAGAGCATTCCAATTTATGAATATCAGCAAGATGGCTCACCGTGTTGTGCTCCGTGATTGCCAAAAAGTCAAGTCCACGGTGTTTTGCAGCAATTACAAGCTCTTCTACGCTGGCTTGAGCATCCGAATGATACGTGTGCGAATGCAGGTCCCCCTTAAACCAACCAGGAACGAGTTTGGAACTGCTCCCTGTGTGACTCGCTGTTTTCTCCAATGCAAGTTTGGTTGTCAGCTGTGATTTCAGAATATCTTCGGAATCGTGAACAGTTATCTGCAGTTTCAGATCGCACCCTTTTGAATCTATTCGATACAATCCAAGGACAACGTGCCATTTACCGGGAATCATCGGGCCTGGTAGATAACCTGGTGTAGCAAAGTTTTCGCCAATGATCACATGGTTTCTTGCACTTCCACTCCAACCGCGAAAACCTTCGGCTCTGAGAAATTCGCAACCACGCGGATCAAATAATCCAAGGTCGATTACATTTTCACCTCCACGATCGTAGTTATACTGGATTTCCACGCACCTACTTCCGCGTGGAACATCAAAAGGTACTAACTGATACGCAGAAATAGATCTATCCTTTGGAAAGAACCTGCCCGAGTATGTTATTCTTGTGGCCACAGCCGATCACCTGATTCAGAAAAAAGGTAAATTCTTTTAGGATTGAGCTGGACGTACAGCGGATCCTCCAGCAATGGGTAGGCGTCGCCGAAAAGCCGCACAGAGACAAGGTTGTTCCCAACTTTGATGGTAACCAAAGTTTCCGCCCCAAGCGGCTGAACGGCGTACAGGTTACCAGAGACTGTGCAAGGCTCAACGCTGGTCAAAAGACTTGCATGTTCTGGTCGAAAACCAAGTATGAATTGTTTAGACGAGAAACTTTCAAAGACTGAACTTTGTTGATGGAACAACAGGCTGATATCAAGTTCAAATCCGTCCCCAACTAACACAGCAGACTCATCGAGCACCTTAAGTTTGCAGGGAAGCAAATTCATAGGAGGATTTCCGATAAAACCGGCAACAAACACGTTCTTCGGTTTGTGATAAATTTCCATCGGGCTGCCGATTTGAAGCAAACGTCCTTGATCCATGACTCCTATTCTATCTGCCAGCGCCATAGCCTCGGCTTGATCGTGGGTTACATAAATGGTTGTTATCCTTTCCTCTCTGCACAAGCGCTGAAGAAAGGCACGGGCTTCTATGCGCAGCTTTGCATCCAAGTTTGAGAGAGGTTCGTCAAACAAGAAAACCTTGGGTCTGTAGACCAATGCTCTTGCAACAGCAGCACGTTGTTGCTGTCCTCCAGAAACTTGAAAAGGTCTTCGATCAAGCAGTTCGGTCAATCCCAAACGATCAGCAACTTGAAGAACTTTGTCCTCCGTTGTTTTGCGGGGAAGTTTACGCAGTTTGAGCGGATAGGCGATGTTTTCAAAGAGCGTCATATGGGGATACAATGCGTAATCCTGGAATACCATTGCCACATCCCGTTCACGGGGATGAAGTTCTGTAATATCTTCTCCATTCAGGAAGATTCGCCCTTCCGTGGGCCTTTCCAAACCGGCAATGAGCCGAAGAGTGGTGGTCTTTCCACACCCTGAAGATCCAAGTAAAGCTACGAACTCTCCTTTTGAAACGCTCAATGTGAGATGATCAACTGCTACAACGTTGCCAAATTTCTTTGTGATGTTTTCCAAAAAAAGATATGCTTTCATCGTCTCGGTATCGTTGCTTTTCAAAAAGGCATCTTCTTTTGTCTTCATCGTTTGATCCCTCCAAAGAACCGAAATCCATAACGCAGATTAACAAAGATATACAAGATAATGGCAGGCAACATGTACAAAAGCGAATAAGCCGAAACCAAAGTCAAAACAGGTGTTCCACCTTCGGTGTAGAAAGAATAGATGGCAATAGGCGCGGGCATTTTCATGGGGCTGCGGATCAGAATCATCGGAATCAGGAAATCTCCCCAGGCTTGCACAAATGCCCAGACCGCAACAACCATCATACCGGGTCTTATAACTGGTATAACGATATCTTTAAATACTTGGAGGGACTTTGCTCCACTCACAATTGCGGCTTCCTCGTAGGATTTTGGGATGCTGTCGACAAAACCTTTCATCAGGAATATACCCGTTGGAAGTAAACCCCCTACGTACACCAGAATCGTACCTAAGTGTGTGTCAATCAACCCAAGGGAATAGAGCAGCAAGAAAATTGGAACCATGGCAGCCGTACCGGTGACTACAGCCGAGAAGAGTATCAAGATGTATACCAGGATACCTTGACCGGGGATTTTGATTCTGGAGAGCGCGTACGCTGCCAACGAAGCAATGATTGTTACACCAAGCATCGCACCACCGGCTATAGTCGGGCTGTTCAAAAACAAGGCCCGTATCGATATCGGATTTGAAAGAACTGTTCTGAAGTTTTTCAAGGTGGGATTAGTGGGAATCACGATCCGCAATGTGGCAGATGAACTGAAAGGAGCTGTTATCAGCCAAAGCAAAGGCAACAAGAAGAAGGCGATCAACAAGGTAATGAACACCGTGCGAAGGACGTTCGAAAGAACTGTTTTGAATCTTCTCATTTGTACACCTCCTGTTTCTTCAGTGCTGCAAGGTAAGCTATGGCCAATATCAAATTAATCGTCATCGTAATAACGGCCGCACTTGCTCCTCTGCCGAATTCAAGGAACTTAAAAGCTTCGCGGTATGTGTACATTGGAATTGTTTCGCTCTTGAATAATGGACCACCTCCAGTTATTAGATAGGGCGTGAATGCGTTGAAAGTCCAAAGGGTAACTAAGATTAAATCAGTGAGTATGTGAGGCTTTATCAAAGGGAAGATCACATCCCGAAACCTTTGCCATGGGGAAGCTCCGACTACTTCAGCTATGTCCCAGTACGATGGAGGGATAGAACCCAGGGCCGCGGAAAACAAAAGCATCGAGAAAGCCGTTCCGCGCCAAATATTGAAGATTATAATTGCCAAAAGGGGTTGTTCGAAATACCAGTCGACCCTCCCGATTCTGAGAAAACTGAGAATCGTGTTGAGGGTACCGAAATCCCTATCGAGAAATGCTATCCAAGCAAACGCCACTGGAACACCCGGGAGAATCCAAGCCGCAATTGCCAACGTAAAGACTATTTCGCGAATCACTTTCCACCTGAATCTATGAAGCAAGACCGCTATGCCCAAACCCAGGGGTACCTGACCTAAGATAGCTGAACCAAGAACAAAGACAACAGTATTCTTCAAAGCATTTCCGAATTCACCGGGTCTCATCCAGCGCTGAAAGTTGAACATACGGGAGTAGTTGCTCAAACCCACAAACGAAGGAAACTGCGCCGAAGGTCCAGTGAGGGCGCGGTTTGTAAAGCTTATCAAAATGACCCAGATGAATGGAAAAATAAGAAATAGTCCCACAAAGATGAGGGCAGGTATCAGAAACAAGATTCCAACTCTTCTTGGCAAAATTTCCATGCAGTTGAGCCCCCTTCGATTAAGAGCAGGGGTCCGGCTGTTGAAATACCGGACCCAAAAGAATTTCTTTCGAGTACCTCACTTAATCGGGACAATCAGAACCTTCCCTGATCCAGCTATTTCAACAACTGCATCTCTATAAGCTTCCATTGCCTCTTTGGGTGTCATCATACCAGAAACCACGCGTTCGGTCATGAGTTGAGCTTGGTATGAAATCTTAGGATACTCTGGGTACATCGGTCGAACTGTTGTAAGCGGTAAGAGAGCTTCGGCCATCGCGGACATCACGGGATCCCCTAGAACTGGTACATCAGTGCGAGCCCTAATTCGAGGCTGAATTTTTTGAAATTCCATCTGCATCTCCCTGCTGTTGGCAAAGCTGAGCAACGCCCAAGCTAAATCGGGATGTTTGGTGTTCGGATTGATTATGAATCCTGTACCACCCGAGATAGAAACGAAGTCCTGTCCACGGTAACCTGCGCCGGGTTGCTTGGCTGGCATTTTCGCCCAACCGACCAATTGGTTGCGGTTGGGTACAGCCCATTCGGACCCTGGCGCCAACACAGATCGCCAGAACCAGTCACCCTCAACCAACATAGCTATCTTTCCATCTCTGAATGCCTCAAAGGTTCTCGCGCGTGCACCGGACATCAACTGCATTCGAGCATCTCCAAGTTTTTCATCAACGTAGACCGTTTTGTAGAATTCGAGCGCTTCGAGAATCCCCGGATGTTGTGCGATCCACTTTTCCATGGCAAAATCGTACATGTGAATTCCTGTGCCAAGAAGGACCATAAACCATCCTTGCATTGTTGTGGCTTCACCCATATCAGTTCCGGCGTTAATTTGAAGCGGTATCACATCCGGCAAGCGCTTCTTAATCAGTCGGGCTGTTTCAAGGAGTTCGTTCCAAGAGTTGGGTTGCCATGGTTCAGGAATTCCAGCTTTCTGAAACAGGTCACGCCTGTAGAAAATGACTCTCACATCGGTACCAGCAGCCAGACCATAAACCTTGCCTCGGTATCCAAGAATTTCCCTCATTCCCTGGGGAATGAACTGCCAGCCTTCCCAATCCCATAGGGTTGGACCAACGATCTCCTCAAGTGACTTCACTAAACCGGCTTCGGCAAACTCCGGGATCCAAAAACCATCAAATCCTAGAACGTCAGCACCTCGACCAACACTGAGATCAAGTGCGTACTGCTGTTTCAAAGCTTCGTCGCTGCCACTGAATTGAATGAATTTCACCTCTACGTCGATACCTTTCGCTTTCATCTCTGCGGTGAACGCTGGTATGACTATATCTTCGAACCATTCCACAAGTTGTGTGTTCACTCCTCCACGTACTGCCCTTGCGGTAACCGTTAATGTAATGGGTTGAGCGAAAGAAAATGCCGCAACCAGCAGACACATCGTCATGATCCCCAGAACACTTAGGTACCTCATCGCAACACCCCCTATCAATAGGATGGAATTCAATCGTTGTTTGAAGTGGTTGGGTTGATGGTCGGGTTGTATAGATCTCATATTGTAATATATACTTCATTATCAGTGGAATGCAAACCTAGTTTCAGGCAAATATAATCAGTTAGCATACGAAATAGTTGTATATACAACTTAGAGCTCATTCTATCTCTTTCTTTCTCCGTATATCGCCTCGATTCTTTTTGATTCTGACTTTTGACCATTCAAAAATAACTGATATTATTTTTGAAGAACCCTTTTCCAGTGGGAGAGATTTTGTGAAAAAATATGAGGAGATAGCGAAATACCTTGAAAAGCTCATTCTAACTGAGAAGATAAAGATAGGTGAGAAGCTTCCATCCGAAAATGAAATATCTCAGCAGTTTAACGTTACGCGTATGACCGTTCGGAGAGCTTTGCTTGAGCTTGAAAAGAAAGGATTGATTTTCAAAATCCATGGTCTTGGAACCTTTGTCAGTACGGATGATATGCTCACAACAAGAAAAATAGGGGTTCTCGCACGAAGTCCTGCTATAGTCTTCGGGATAGTCAAAACATGTACGGCCCTCAAGATCAAATGCTTTGTGGAAGACACGGGAGATAACGTTACCAACGAGATCAGGAGTTTAAAGCATTTGCTGGAGCTCAAGATAGATGGATTGATTATGGAACCACGCTTGTTCACTGTGGAGGATCACATTTTCGAGAAACTGGTAGAAAAGGCTTTTCCCTTGGTTTTTGTTGACAGACTGCTGGATAAATACAAAGATGTCACAACAGTACTTTCTGACAACTTTCAAGGTGCCAACCTTCTCGCAAAACACATGGAAGAAGTTCACGGAACTAAGAATCCCCTTTTCGTTACCTTTGAGAATGTTGGCATATCCAGTGTTAAGGAGAGATACGAAGGCATCTGTAAACAGTTTGGTAGACAGATACGAGTTCTTGAATTGCCCCAAATTAGAAGCGACTTTGAGCCACTGTTAAAAGCCATTAAGCAGGAGAACACCGACACAATATTCTTCTGTAATGATTCACTGGCAATACGTGGGTTGACTTATCTTTTGCGAAATGGTTTGAAAATACCAGAGGATATCAAAATAGTTGGATTCGACGACGATGCTACCTCTGCGTTAACTGTGCCAGAACTGACAACTGTCAAGCAGGATTTGGAGCAGATTGGCAGCCTTGCCGTTCTGGCCATGATCAAACTGATGAGAGATGAACAAATGGAAAAAATAATACGCACAAGAACAGAACTCGTCATTAGAAAATCTTGCGGATGCAACTCATAGGAGTGATGGTTGTGGCTTACAGACGAAGAGAAATGGAAGTCTCACATCTCAAAAGGGCTCTCTTTGAACTCTTTCCATTCTCTGTGGTGAAACGAGAACCAATCAAAGGCTGGGTTTGTGATGGTAGAGAAATCCAGTTACCGTACAGTTGGTCAGAAAAGGAATTGACAGTTTTTGAATGCGATATCTGCTTGTGTCCAAACCGAACTGATCAAGAAGCGTACCTGGATGTTTGGTTTGGTGGAGAAACTTTACTGAAAGTTGACGGCAAATCCTACGGCGAGGTGAACGAATATCACAGGCAGATTGACCTGACACCATTCTGTGACGGAAAAATTCATCGATTAACGGCGATAACAGTACCGCGAGGCCTGTTTGGAACCAGAGAGGACGCTGTTTTCAGGCATTCATATCTGGTGATTTACAACAAAAAAATAAGGCAAATACTCGCCTTTGTTTCAAATGTCATAGCGGTCATTGAGGAGACAGAAAACGAAGGGTTAGCAAATTACCTGATAGATGTTACAAACGACTTCCTGCAGCGGGTAGATTTTCCAAGGGACATTGACACGTACAAAGGTGGGCTTTTCGACAATGTGACTGCAAAAGAAGTCAGAACCGTCTGGAGACCTGTCGAGATCGTTCCAAGCGAAGGAATGTACTGTGATGAACTGTTTCGTTCAGTCTTTAAAGAGTTCGAAAGATTTAAAGAAAAAATCAAGAAAGCTCCTTTCTCAAAAGATGGTACAGTTTGTGTCGTAGGGCATTCCCACATAGATTACGCCTGGTTATGGCCTGTTGAGGAAACAAAAAGAAAGGTGGTCAGAACCTTTGCAAATGCGGTTTCGCTGGCAAAAAAATATGGTTATTTCATTTACAGTCAATCTTCTGCCCAGATGTATCAAGATGTAAAAGAAGTTGATCCAGAACTGTTTGAAGAGATTAAGAAACTTATTCAAGAAGGCAGATGGGAACCTGCAGGTGGAATGTGGATCGAATCGGATTGCAGACTTATCTGTATCGAATCGTTGATAAGACAGTTTTATTACGGCCAAAAATTTTTCGAGAAAGAATTTGGAAAGCATTCGAATTTTTGCTGGCTGCCGGACGTTTTTGGGTTCAGCTGGGTGTTACCGCAGATACTTTTGAAATCTGGGATAAAGTACTTTGTGACAACAAAACTTAGCTGGAATGAATCCAACGAATTTCCATATGACCTCTGTTTGTGGCGTGGAATAGACGGCAGCGAGGTTGTGTACTACAGTTTTAAGAACGAAGATGGCGGATACAACGGGAACATCAGCGCAAGATCAATACTCAGCTCGTGGAAGAATTTTAGACAAAAGGAGCTTTCAAACAGGATATTGATCTCGGTAGGTTATGGGGATGGCGGCGGAGGTCCGACCGAAGAAATGTGTGAAAATTATGTTCATCTCAACGAAATCCCAGGGATTCCAAACGTTGAGTTTTCAACGATATCGGATTTTCTAAGCTCTCTGAAATTTGAGAATATCAAACTCCCCGTTTGGAATGATGAGCTTTACTTGGAATTGCACCGTGGTACTTTAACCTCTCAGTCAAGAACGAAGCGACTTCACAAACAAGCGGAGGATTCTCTCAGAAAAACAGAAATTATCAATGCCCTGTGTGGAGCAGATTTTCAAG
>FWWL01004651.1_pt1 | contig 20875 bp, 19 predicted proteins | sample 2228331 | NCBI WGS metagenome assembly FWWL01 (sample SAMEA103939775, study PRJEB20133) | metagenome | reverse complement strand
CTACCCAATACGATACTTCGGTATTTTCTTGCTTATTGCGAACTCTCCATTGAAAACACTTGTAACCATGAATTATTTTGTTGTTGTTTGTTTTTAAAATGCGGAAATTGTTGGTATCTGTCCGTTCTTTGTAGGGCTTTCGGTCAACGTTCATATACATCTTTCGTAATGGATTAACTATGGTTATGGCTCGTTTGCTCAAATCGAACAATAAATAATTATTCGGAACTTTACAGTCTCTGCAACGATTATACTCATCCATTCGCACCATTCTGTCCTTTACATAGTAAGTGTAATACAGCGTATCGTAAATCATTTCCATCGAAAAGAAAATAATTCCTTCGAATGGTTTTTGCTTTTCTTTTGTTTGAGCAAAAAACTGATTTTGCCCATTCGTCAAAAATATTACAAGAAAAGAAACTACCAATAGTACTCTCATAAAATGAAATTAACGTTTGTTTAACGTTTTCAAAACTCAAAAAGTTTCATTTATTTTGCCTAAGTTATGAACAAAGCAAATCATATTTTTACTGGCGAAGAAGGAGAACGTTTGGCAGTAGAATATTTAACAAAAAAAGGGTACACGGTTTTAGAAACGAGGTGGAAATACAAGCACAAGGAAATAGATATAATTGCTACCTATAAGGATTGGCTGGTTGTTGTAGAGGTAAAAACCCGCCGAAGCCGGATTTATGGAAATCCTCAGGAAGCTGTTGATAGTAGAAAGCAGGCATTTCTGATCGAAGCTGCCGAAGCTTATATTGAAAACTTTTTCAATTTTAAAGAAATACGATTTGATGTTGTGGCTATCATTTTGCAGCAAGGAAATGTTAGTATCCAACATATTGAAAACGCTTTTATACCAGGCTTATGAGAATAGTAATACAACGCGTAAAGCAAGCATCTGTAGAAATTGACGGTAAAATACATGGTCAGATAAACGAGGGTTTATTGGTTTTGGTGGGCATAGAAGAACAGGATAATCTGGATGATGCTGCATGGCTGGCAAAAAAACTGGTCAATCTGCGTATTTTCAACGACAGCAACGGAGTGATGAATTTATCGGTTAAAGAAATTGACGGAGAAATATTGATTATCAGTCAGTTTACTTTACATGCATTGACCAAAAAAGGTAATCGTCCTTCGTACATAAAAGCAGCAAAACCAGAAATAGCCATCCCTCTGTATGAATATTTTATTCAAGAAGTGAAGAAAGAACTGGGCAAACAAGTTCAAACCGGCAAGTTTGGGGCTATGATGAATGTTTCGTTGGTAAACAGCGGACCGGTAACCATTATCATAGATAGCAAAGCGAAGGAGTAATTTATTTATAGAAAGACAATTTGTTGAAGTGAATAAAGTATTTTCATGGATCGTATTCCGATTGTTGTACAATATGCAGGTAATCCGTAATTTTAATTAAGTCGGCAGGCGTAAGTTGTGGATTCTTCTTCATAAACTGCGATACAATTCTATAACCTAGCCAAACGGCAGCTCTACCTGGTGATTCTCGGGGAAAAGTAGTGGTAAATGGTGCATCCTGGGTGTATCGCTTAATTTCGAGTAAATCGGAGTTAAACAATTTCTTTTTATCTATCAGATATTGCCACATACTTCGTTCACTTTTTTCGCACCAGACTAATTGGTTGTAGGTAAAGCCAAACAATAATGTGTCGTCAGTATCGGGAAAGAATTTTTTTAGCAAATACTGAATTTCGCCTTCATAAATCATGTGCGACAAAACATTTTCCTGTTCAAAGGGAAAGGAGAAAAATCCGGTAAGGTAGTATCTGACTGCGTCTACGGGAATATACTCTTTTCTCATTTTTTGTCTTTGGTACAACGGGATTCCCAATTTTGCATAATACGGATAAGTTGTGCCCAGGTATTTATCAAGACCAATGCCTATAATAGAATCGGTGGCTATGATGGAATGATTAAAACCGCCATGATAATAATAAACACGTGGAATAAGCAATTCGGGAAAGTAGTACTTCATGTATCGGAAGGCATTGGTTAGTTGTTTGTTAATAAGGCTAAGGTCAGCAAATTCTTTGTTAATGTCGTTGAATACTGTTTGCATGCGAAAGTCTGAAACAAACTGCTGGAGCAATAAATTAAGCCGTTGTTCTTCCGGATATCCAATTTTGATAACATGTGAACAAAAGAGTTCAAAAAAAGGACTGTGTTTCTCAATAAAATAGGGTACTTTATAGGGGATAGAGTCAGGATGTGTTTGAAAAAGTTCCTGATAGAATGGGATGAAGGTTAGTTTTATTCCTGGCAAATCTTTCGGTTTGTCATTGGTGCAGGCAGCAACTGCAAGTATAACCAGCAAAAAACCGAATTTTTTCATGGTTGAAATTTTCTTATGGTATGGCAAATATAGTGAAGCTGTTCTTCGTCTAACTCGGTGTGCATGGGCAATGAAAGTATTTGTTTGCTTATGTGATTAGCAACAGGAAAATTTTCGTAAATAAAACCATACTGTTGGTAGGCTTTTTGTTCGTGAATGGGAACCGGGTAATAAATCATTGTTGGTATTTGATGTTCTTCAAGATACGCTTTTAATTTGTCGCGGCAATTTTCTTCAATAAGGATGCTGTATTGATGGAATATGTGCGTGCTCCACGACACACGAGCTGGTATCTTTAACCATGGCACGTCTGCAAGGGCAGAGTCGTAAAAGCTGGCTGCCTGCTGGCGTTTGCGATGATAGTTGTCGAGGTGCTTGAGTTTGACAGATAAAATGGCAGCCTGTATAGAGTCGAGCCTTGAATTTAAGCCAATGTGGTCGTGGTAATATCGCCTTGTCATGCCGTGATTGGCGATTGAACGTATCTTTACTGCCAATTTATCGTCGTTGGTATATAACGCGCCACCATCGCCAAAACAGCTAAGATTTTTTGATGGGAAAAAGGAAGTACAGCCTATGTTACCTATAGTTCCAGCTTTATGTACTGATCCCATATACTGAACATCTGTTCCTAATGCCTGGGCAACATCTTCTACTACGTACAATTGATGTTTTTGGGCTATGTTCATAATTTCGTCCATGTTGCATGCTTGACCAAACAGATGAACCGGAATAATAGCTTTGGTTTGGCTAGTTATGTTGGATTCTACCTGAGAGGTGTCCATTAAAAAAGTTTCTGGATCAATATCAACCAGAACGGGCTTTAAATGTAATAAAGCAATAACTTCCGCAGTGGCTATAAATGTAAACGTAGTAGTAATAACTTCATCACCTGGCTTAAGGTCAAGAGCCATAAGTGCAATTTGTAGGGCATCAGTTCCATTGGCACAGGAAATCACATGCTTTACATTCAGATATTGAGCCAGTTCCTGTTCAAAGGCTGTAACTTCGCTTCCTTTGACAAAAGATGTTCGTTCTATCACTCCAAAAATAGCCTTGTCTATGTCGTCTTTTATCTGTAGATACTGGTTGTATAAGTCAACCATTCGGATTGGCTTCATATAATGCTAATTTTTAGGTATAATTTCTATGTGATAAATCTCTGGCCAATATTTTCCTGTTACCAGCAATCGGTTATTTTTACTGTCATAAGCGATTCCATTTAATACATCGTGTTCTTTCTTGACTTTTGTTTTGTTTAAAAGGTTGGATAATCTGATAATACCTTCTACAAAACCAGTTGATGGATTAATGATAACAATATCGTCGGTTTGATAAACATTTGCATAAATATAACCGTTGATGTATTCTAGTTCATTCAGTTGAGTTACTGGTCCAATATGATTATAGACTTCCAGTCGTTTGAATTCTGTAAATGTTTCGGGGTTTAAAAAATACAGGCGATTTGAGCCGTCGCTCATAACTAGCAGATTGTTGTATTTTGTAATACCCCATCCTTCGGTATTAAATTCAAATGTTCTTAGTAATTTGAAAGTTTCTCTGTCGAATTCATAAGCAATACGCGATTGCCAGGTTAATTGGTATATCTTATCATTGAAAATTACGATACCTTCGCCAAAAACATTACTTGGTAGGTTGTAGCTTTGTATCAACTCTCCTGTTTCTAATTTGTATTTTCTTAACATCGATTCACCGTATTGACCGCTACCTTCGTACATCATACCCTGATAGAATTCCAGCCCTTGTGTGTACGATCGGTCATCGTGTGGATAGGCATTTACAACCCGATAAGTATATTCTGTTGGTGCTTTATCGCTAAGTAATGTAATAACTGTGCTTCCTTCTTTGATGGTGTCGTTGTATAAGCGTATCCAGATACGATTAGAGCCAGCTTTCATGCTATCGCTAAGCAATTCCAGTGTTCCTTCTTTAATCTTAACAAAGGGATAATGCAATCCATTTACTTCAACACGCAATGAATCTGTGGGTTTGAACAGATAATTGCTGAAAGAAATGATGATTGGCTGACGATACTTGAAAACAGTACCTTTTGTAGGTTGGTTTATCAAAAGGCTCGTTGAAAGGGCTATTTCAATGCTGTCCTGTTCTGTTTTTTGTGGTTGCTCGTTTTGTGGATTACACGATAACAAAGCAACTACCAATAAAAAAAATGAAAAGATTTTTAAGATATTTTCCATTCGGTTCCGTTTTTGGTATCTTTAAGTTCGATGCCTATTTTACCGAGCTTTTGACGTATTCTGTCGCTAGTTTCAAAATCTTTACGTTGTTTTGCCAGCAATCGTTCATCAATAATAAGCTGAATAACCTTTTCGAGTAGTTCGTTGTTTGCTTCTGAGGCAAGAGGTTCTAAACCTAAAATATCGAAAATAAAGGTGTCAAACAACGATTTAATGGCTTCAATATCTTTTTTGCTTAGTGATTCTTGTCCCTGATAAGCAGAATTAATGAGTTTAACGAGTTCGAAGAATTGTGCCAGTACGATAGGAGTATTCAGGTCTTCATTCAGTGCCTGATAACATTTTTGTTTGATATCTTCGAACGAAATGGGCGAAGTTTGATTGTCTGGTTGTATTTTAGATAAGCGTGTATAAGCTTCCATCATACGGTAGTATCCTTTTTCGGCAGCAAGTAGTGCTTCATTCGAAAAATCGAGTGTTCCACGATAATGAGCCTGTAAAATAAAGAATCGTACAATCATTGGATGAAATGCCTGGCTCAACAACTTGTTGTTACCATTAAAGAGCTCATCAAGCGTGATAAAATTGCCGAGCGATTTTCCCATTTTCTGACCGTTGATGGTAATCAAATTGTTGTGCATCCAATATCGGACAGACTCTTTGCCGAGAGCGGCAACGCTTTGAGCAATTTCGCATTCGTGATGCGGGAAGAGCAAGTCCATCCCACCACCATGAATATCGAACACTTCACCAAGATACTTGGTGCTCATAACCGAACATTCGAGGTGCCATCCGGGAAAGCCAACACTCCATGGTGAACGCCAACGCATAATATGCTCAGGAGCTGCTTTTTTCCAGAGTGCAAAATCAAACGGATGTTTTTTCTCTTGTTGCCCGTCCAATTCACGTGTGGTTGCATAGAGTTCTTCGAGCTTTCTTCCCGACAACTTGCCATAGTTGTATTGTTGAGCATATTTTTCTACATCGAAATATACTGAACCGTTCGATTCGTAGGCAAATCCTTTGTCAATCATTAGCTGAATCCATTCCTGCTGTTCGATAATATGTCCGGAAGCATGAGGTTCAATGCTGGGTCGCTTAACGCCCATTTTATCCATGAAAAAATGATAACGATTGGTATAGTATTGTACTACTTCCATGGGTTCAAGCTGTTCCAGCCGTGCTTTTTTGGCAATTTTGTCTTCTCCTTCGTCGGCATCATTTTCCAGATGGCCCACATCGGTAATATTACGAACGTATCTAACCTTGTAGCCCAAATGTGTCAGATAACGAAACAACACATCAAAAACAACAGCCGGACGTGCATGTCCCAGATGAGGATCGCCGTAAACAGTAGGACCACATACATATAGGCCAATAAAAGGACTATGTAATGGGATAAATTGCTCTAATTTTCGGGTTGCTGTGTTGTAAATATGTAAAGGATGTTCCATATAAAAATTTTTCTGCGAAGTTAGTAATTTTTACACAGAGCTAAAAAGAATGGTAGTTAAGATTGAGAAAAACATTGGCTGTAATTGCTTGATAATTGTATTTTATTTTCTGGTGTAAAGCATTCAAGAGGATTTCTTGGTTTTAAGCTTTTATGGTATCGTTTTTTTGAATTTGCTGAAAAATTTCTTCAGGTGATTGGCCTAAATATTGAAGCAGAACCTGTATGTCTTTTGCTAGCTGTGTGTTTGGATATTCTTTAAGGTACCATTCGTAGTAATATCTTGCTTTATCTATGTCATTCAGTTTGGTTTCGTATATATCGCCTAACATAAAGATGCAGACATCTCTTTTTGGGTACGATTTATAATCTTTTACAATTGTTTCAAGCGTTGCAATTGCTTCTTTAGGCTTATTTAATGCGTTAAACAGGTTTGCTTTTCTAAACATATACTCAGGGACTATGCTATCTGTTGGGTATTGATGAATATACATGGAATAAAATTTCAATGCTTCGTTGGCAGCGGTTATGTTTACTAGTCCTGTTGTGTCGTTTAGCAATATCTGTTCATTTGCAGCGATTCCTTTAAGAAGTTCTTCTTTTGCCTGCTGCTTGCTATTGCTACATGCTGAAGCAATTACTGTTAATAGAATAAGCCACTTTGTTTTCATAGATATGAAGTTTATTGTTTTGCTATATGTACCTTGTATTTTGGCTTTAATACACCGGTAGCTATTTGACTAAGCTTGTTTTTCAACAATCTTTTTTTCAACAAAGAAACTCTGTCTATCAGCAATTTTCCTTCTATGTGGTCGTATTCATGCTGTACGATACGAGCAATGATACCATCGTAAGTCTCTGTGTGCTCTTTGAATTGCTCATCCTGATAACGAATGGTAATGATTGATTTTCGTAAAATATCTTCACGGATAAAAGGTAAACTTAAACAACCTTCATTGTAGTACCATTCTTCTCCTTTTTCTTCGAGGATTTCGGCGTTGATAAAAACCTTTTTAAAATCTTTGAGTTCAGGGTAATCCTCGCTCATCGCTGAACCGTCTATAACGAAAAGTCTGATGGATAAACCAATCTGAGGAGCAGCCAGTCCAATACCGTCAGAGGCATACATGGTTTCCCACATATTGCTCAATAGCCTGTCTAGTTGAGGGTAGTTTGCGTTAATAGGTTTTGCCTTTTCCCTTAAAACGGGATTCCCATATACATAAATCGGTAGTATCATAAAGACTTGAATTTCAAAAAGTTCATAAAATCCTGTAATAAAATGGTAGCACTTACTTTATCAATGTTTTCTTTTTCTCTGCGGTCTTTCTTCTTGATTCCGCTTGTAATCATTGATTGTAGGGCTAATTTTGAAGTAAAACGTTCGTCGTATAATTGACAGTTTATGGTTGGATAACGTTCGCACAATTTTTTAAAGAAAGGCTTAACATATTGCATGGCTTCTGAATCCTGGTTGTTTGCTTGTCTTGGATAACCAACTACAATAATGTCAACCTGTTCTTTCGAAAGATAATCGTCAAGAAACGTAAAAATATCTTTGGCATGAACAGTTGTTAACGCTGTTGCAATAAGCTGCAGTGGGTCGCTAACAGCTATGCCAACACGTTTGCGGCCATAATCTATGGACATTATTCGCCCCATAATTTTGTGCAAAGTTAGGGTATTATTGTGTTAAAAGCAAAGAGTTGATAATCTGAAAAAGTTCTTATTCAAAACTTTTGTAAGTATTAAGTAAATAAAAAATGATAATAGTTTTCTCTTTTGTTACTCCGATTTCGTTGCTTGCAATGAAACGAAGAGTGACGCTCCTTGCACAGTGCCTTGGTTGTGTGCGTCATACTTCAACATGTTCAGTATGACAGGATAGTGGGTGGATGTTTTGCATGCTACCATTTTAGTCATCCTGAGCTCGTCGAAGGATGACGCCCATTGCTCTCTCAGGGAACACAGAGAACTTGCAAAAAAATTCTTGTTGAATACAAACAAACAGCAAGTAGTGGTCAGGATTATGTTGACAACACCATTTCAATTTCTCCTACTTTATAAGCTTTTAGTTGATTACCTTCTTCTAAAACCAATTCACCAGCAGGGCTAACTTTTAAAATTTTTCCCTGAATAGTTTCCTGGTTTTTACTGATAAAGGTAGTTATTTGATTTTTTCGATATAAAAAATCGTGATATTCCTTTTCTATAGCCAGATACTGCTCTTGTTTTAGCAATTGATAATAATTCAGAAAAAGCTTATACCACTGAGCAATAAGTGTTTGTAAATGGTAAACTTTTCCAGTTTCAAGAAACAGCGACGTTGGGTTTGGAATTTCAGAAGGAAAATGTTGCTGATTAACGTTTATTCCGACACCTATAACACTGGCAATGATGCCATCGGGAGAGATTTTGTTTTCAATTAAAATGCCTGCTATTTTGTGCTGATTTACATAGATGTCGTTTGGCCATTTAATGAAAATAGGCTTGCAGTATAACTTTATCAGCTCTTTTGTTGTTATAGCTGCTGCTTTAGATAAATAAAAAAGGTTATGTACAGAAAGAAATCTTGGATAAACAATTATACTAAGTATAATGTTTTCACCGGCCTTACTGTGCCATTTTCGGTTATGTTGACCTTTGCCTTTGGTTTGATAATCTGCTGTCAGCATAGTAAATTCTGGTAATTGTTCTTTGTCCAGAATTTCTAATGCTTTATTGTTGGTAGAATCAACCTGTTTAAAATGCAGAATGTTCATATTCTATCTCCTGTATGGGAAAGGTTAAATAAAAGGTTGTTCCAATATTTTCTGTTGAGGTAAAGCTTATTTCGCCCTTCATGATTTCAGTCATGTTTTTTACAAGCGAAAGTCCCATCCCCATGCCCGATGATTTTGTGGTAAAACGTGGTTTAAAAATGTGTGGTGCTACTTCCTGGCTTATTCCAATTCCATTATCATGTATGGCAATTTTTATTCGATTGGTTTCCATAGAAAGGCTTACCGAAATGTCCTTTGCCCTTTCAGGAGGTATTGCCTGAATGGCGTTAGTTAGCAAATTGTTGAGTATTCGTTGAATGTACTCTTTGTCGCCAATGATGGTACATTTCTTTATGGAATTGGTGTAAAAAGGTATTTCTGTTTCAGCAGAAGAAAATAAATGAACTGCCTTGTTAATTTCTTCAACGAGGTCAAGGTTTTCCAGAACTGGTTCTGGCATTTTTGAAAAGGTTGAAAATGCAGAGGAAATGGTGGCCAGACTATCAATTTGTTCCAGTAAAATTCGCATCGTGTTTTGGAGCATTTCATCGGGAATATAGCCTTTTTCTTTCTTTTGTTTAAGTAAGTATTGAATGTTGAGCTTCATAGGTGTGAGTGGATTTTTAATTTCGTGTGCTATTTGTCTTGCTACATCACGCCAGGCCGATTCTCGTTCGCTGAGTAAGAGTTTTTCAGTACTGCGGGCTAATTCTTCTAACATTCGGTTGTATTCATTTACCAACGGCTTTATTTCGTCTTCTTCGTTATACACAATAGGTTGAATGGCAGAAGCAAAACGAACTTTCTTGAAATAGTTTTGTAACAGGCTGATAGGTCTCAGAATGCCATTTGCAATTAACAATGCAATGCTAAACGAAATGAAAATAAATAACAGATATATATTCAGAATGTTAAATATTACTTCGCGAACTTCCTGTTGTGTTTTTTCTCTTTCTGTAAAGTAGGGAAATTGTAAAATAGCTACAATTTTTTGATTGTCGGTTAATGCTGTGTAAGAAGAATAATAATCGAGATTGCCAATTTTTTCTTCTTTTATCAACTGTTGCAATTGTTGCTGTTTAATGGCTTTCCAAACGGAATAATCAATTAAGCCTGTCTTAAGTCCTTTTTCGAAAAATGCTGGACGTGAAGTTGCGTATAATAAACCATTGGGCAGGTAGATGTTTACATCAGCATAAAAGGTATTGGAGGTAATAATGAGGTTTTTTGTCAAATCATTTCTGGATAAAGAAAACAACGAAGACCAGTTGCCCAATTGCTCATACAAATGATTAATCATGGTTTTATTCTTGATCAAGAGCTCGTTTTTGTTCTTTTCCTGATAACGTGAATTGAAAAAGAAAAGCGTGTAGGAGCTAATCAACAGATAAGAAGTAATTAAAATCAATAAAAATGAACTTACATACTTAAATCGAAAACCATAAACAAACGATTGCTTGTGCCGTACCAGGTAATAAATTCCATAAAATATTGCAAACAGGAGTAAATAAAGGTTAAAAGCATATAAAACAGACCATGCAAGCTGATATAAGCTAACTTTTCTTTCTGTCAATACAATGGTTGTTTTAGTATTTGGCGCATAAAGCAAATGTACAAAACGATCATCCTCGTGCTTCAAATAGCTTCCTTTTATGGGCTGTGGAAAAGAGTAGGTTAACGGATAAGTGAAATCGCCCGATTGTTGAATGAGCTGATTGTTTTTGTATTTGGCATAATTTTTCCATTGCTTATGCAGGCTATTGTATGTTTTTGAATCCATAAGAATATCGGGATATCCAGGCATTTGCAAAGCTGGTTTGCTGGTTAATTCTATATAGATTGTTTTTTCAGAAGAGTCAACTGGAAAAGCAAAGGGAAATGAAAATTTACCGATAAAGCTAATTTGTCCATCGTCGGATGATAAAGAGTAAAAATAATCAGAACCGAAGGATGAGCATTTGGTTTGAATAATTTGATTGAAATAATCGAAACAACGAATAATATTTCCTGAAGGCATGAGACGTAAATTGTCGAAGTTGCTGCAAATAGTAACTTGCAGGTCGTAGAGATTCCAATAGCCATAAAAATAATTGTTCTTCAGGTATTGAAAAATTTCGTACCGATTGTCGTAAGCTTTGTTTAGCATGCCCAGCAGAATTTTATCCTGCGACAGACGACTTTCCATGTCCGTTAATAACATCTGGGCAACAACATCTTTCTCGTTTGCCAACGATAAAGCTACTAACTGGCGTATGTTTTCTTTTTTATTGTTGTACAAAAAATAAGTGTGAATAACAATAAATGAAGAAATCAACAATATTAGCAGTACGAACCACGAAAAATGAGGTTTTTTCCCAATAAGCATGAGCAATAAGGTGAGAATGAAAAAAATAATTCCGATGGTGAATGGGTGTTTGATTGTCCAAAATAAAATGAAAAATAACGATAATGCAATCAAAAAAAATAAAAGAACCTTTTGTAAAGGGTATCTTTTTTTCAGAAAAATCAATAAAACATGGCTAATGCGAAAAAATAACCAAGCATACAAACCAATAATAAGGTAGGCAAAAACAGTGGCAGGGCTTAGTGATGACAGATTGAACAAATGAAAATCAATATTTGATTCGAAAATCAGGCTTTTCCATAAATAGAACCATGACAGACCTGAACCAAACCACAACAAACAAAACCATACAACAAACCACCAGTTTTTCAACAATCGTGAGCTAAACGTAATAATAAAAAATTCAATAATGATCAAAAGAGTCCAGCTATTAAGCAAGGCATCGCCAAGCGAAACAAAAAACAGGTATGAGGTGTATAATTCGGGCGAAAACCATTTGGTAGAATAGAGAAAGGCTGGCCAATGGTTGAGTTGCATTAAGGCTCTAAGCGAAATAAAAGCCAGTAGTGAGGTAAGAAAAAAATATTTTATTCGATAACGTTTTACGAACAACAACATCCCATGAAGCAATAGCAATAAGATAATCAGTATGCCAACAAATAAAGCAATCTGATTATCGGAATACAGCGGTTTAACAGGTTGAATCGAAAACAGGAAAGTCCCTTTATCGTTCAGCACATAATATGATGATGGTTCTGGGAGTAACGAAATTTTATAATCGTAATCTAATTGAAGAGGTTCATAAAAGTAGTTTTGCAGGTAATTGTTTTCGAAAGGATATTCTTTTTTTATCGGCACAAAAACGGCAATTACTACTGTATTGTATTTTTTGGTCAATAAATATGCCCAGGTGTTGTTGGTAAACACAATGTCTGAGAGGTTGTTTGTTTTTAATACAGAAGGAACAACGTCAATGTCTGACCAAAAAATGGCGGTATCGTTGGCATAAACAGCAATGGGTAACGACAGCTTTTTCTGATCGGATTGAATATGGTTAAGCAGATCTTCTTTGCTTGCAGATTTTGCCACAATATTAGCAAACCATTGAAGGGTCTTTTCCTTTTGTGATTGAAGATAATGTTCTATTTTGCTGACATTTTTCTCATGAATGCTATTAGAGTTCTTGTTGGTAATAACATCAAGCAGTAACAGTAATAAAAATAAAGTGGCAAATGAGTAGAATAAGATTTCGGGTTTTTTAAGAGATTGAATAATGGGATTAGCTACCTTTGTCCAGTTTCGAATACTCTGGCTAATTGAGTAAAATATGTTTTGGTTGAAGTAATTCATCGAACGAAAGTACGAAATATTTTTATTGTTTGTATGTAGTTGATATCTTTATATAAAGTGTTTTGCAAACATCTTGATTGCTCTGAAACAAATTTTGACTTAAAACTTATTCCTGTATCCAAAATGGAGTTTTGCAGTTCTGAATTGAAGTGGCTGGTTGAACTGACTTCCCATAGCATAAGAGATAAAAAACACACCACCTGAGGTATTGAGTTCAGTTCCCAAACCGATTGACCACGGTTCGTCTTTTATGTTGTTTAACGAACGATAAAACATCTTGTCGTAAAATAAAAACAAGTGGCTGTTTTTGTCAACGATGAAACGTGGCTCAATGGTGCCAATTGCATACGATTGAGCAAAGATGCTCTCTTCGTCAAAACCTCTGATGCTGTGGCTACCACCACAGCGATTCAGTTCGTTTTTTACATGAGCAGCATACAGATAAGCTCCACTTAAGCGAATGTTTGTCGTTAACCATTGTGCAACAGGTAATAGAGCAAAGAGCTCTCCATTGGCAGTAATTTGCTTATTTTCGCGTTCTATAGAAAGAATAAGTTGCTCCGATAGGTTTTCTCGTGAAGTAAGCTTTTTTTGACCATAAGCAATTGAAAAGTTTACACCATATCCTTTTGACGGCAGGATTAATTGATTGACATATAATTGTTTTAAAGAAATGCCCGCCATGGATAAACTAATTGGAGCTAAAAAAGGTTGTGCAGTTAAGACATTGGTTTGTTTTTTCTCAAAAAATATACTTATCCCGTTAAAGGCACGTGTAAAGAAATCAATACCTGATTTATAATTGATTGTAACGTAAGAGGTGTCTTGTTTTATCATTGTTAAAAAGCCGCTTAACCCAATTGGATAAGAAAATATATAAGGATAATTTCCTTCGAGAAAAAGATTTTGAGAATAGGCATCATTTTTTTTCCATTGTATTTTCCACGAATCAGCATGTTTAAACAGATTGTTTAAATTAACCTGAATATCACCTTGAACAATCAATTTGTTTTCTGTATTAGTCCCAAATGCAGCCATTCCCGAAAACTGGTTGGCATTGCTTTTTTGTAGCTCAATTCTTGGTCGGGCTTTATTATTCACGAAAAATACAAGTGCTGGTTGAGTTCGCTTGTAAAAAGGTAAAAGGTCTATGTTTTTGTTAATGGTTTGTATTTCTTTTTGTTTATATACTTTACCAGGCTTGATTCCCAGATAAGCATGCAAAAATGTTTTGCTAACTATTGGCTTACCTATAATATCAAGACTGTCGTAATAATATTTTTCTTGTAGGTTTATTTGATAGATAAAACTCAGTTGTGTGCTGTCTGTTACAATCTCTTCAAGTTCTATACGAGTAAAAGGATGTCCACGGTTGGCGTATTGTTGAATTATATCAGCAAAAACAGAACTTACAGAAACAAGTTTGCACTGCTTGTTAACAATCACCTTGCTACTGGTATCTTTTATGGTAATCTTAGCTTTCTCGTATAACGAATGCAAATAAACCAGAACAGAGTTTTGGGTATATCTGACAGAATCGAGGATTAAATATGGATAACGAATTTTTCCTATGAGTTGATGGTGAAAAGAACTATCTTTTGCAAGCCATGCGGTTTTATGCAATTTGCCGTTTACATAAACATAACAGGGCATTTCTTTCTGTGCCCAAAGAAACAAAGTAGAGGAAAAAAGCAGTATTGCTAAAAAGAATTTCATTCGTTGTTCATAAAGCCTTGTTTTTTTAGTACATTTAATAACGCCTGCGAAAAGGCAATATTGTCTTTTTTGGTGTATCTTTTTTCTGTAAATATTTGAGCCAGTGTTTCTACCTGATTTTGTTTTACAAGTTCCTGATAAAAAGGCATACTTTCTTTTTCGTGATATATTTCGTTGATATCGTTTTCCTGATAATCGTGGTAAATTTCGTAATGAACAATTCCTTTTAATGGTAAACGGTCGGTTAGTGGAGGCTGCTCGTCGGGATAACCTACTACAAGTGTGGTAACAGGCACAACACCTTTGGGAAGTTTTAATATTTCAATGATGCGTTCGGCCATATAGGTTGTAGTGCCAAGATAACAAATGCCCAGACCATGGTATTCTGCTTCTAAGGCAGCATTTTGAGCAGCCAGTAATGCATCAATTGCTGCTGTGAAAAATGAAAGAAAATTGTCGTATCCTGGTTCTGCTTTTCTTAGCTTGCACCATTTGTTAAAACGATTAAAATCGGCACAAAATGTTAGGTGCATGTAATACCATGTTTTGTTTAAAGTGTGCTTCCCACAATTGTTGTTTCAAATCGTAGCGGGTAGTGACTACAATGCTGTACACTTGCATGTTTCCGGTTGTAGAAGCACGGCTGGCTGCTAATAGTATTTTTTCAAGAACATCATTTGAAATAGGGTCTGATTTATATTTACGAATGCTACGATGTTGAAAAATAGTTTCCATGTCTTTTTTTGGTAACAAAACTACATGAAATTTTCTAAATATGGAAAATCTGAAAAAGCAACCATCAAAGTAACAAGATGAGTTGTTGTGTAAGGGGAAGAAGGTTCGCAATGACAGGGAGTGGGTATATTTGCCTATAATCATCGCAATTGATTTACAGAAAAAAGAATTGCAGATCAACAATGTAGTATTTTTTATTAACAAATTTTTAATTAGAACATTATGTGTTTTTTAGATTTATTTATGCATCTTTGTACATCATAAGCTTTACACATGAAAAAGTTTGTAAAACAACTTGCTTGCACACTATGTTTTCTCTTAGTATTGCTACCTTATGTAAGCAAATTAACAGATAGCCTTTTTCATCACCACGAACACAACGATTATGGACATCATTTTACAATCTTAAAAGAATTTCACAAAGAATGTCCTATCCCTTCGTTTGAGTTCTCAATATATGAACCTTTAAAAATTCAATTATCTAATCAATTTTATTCTCTTTGTTTTATTTATCTGGTATTCAGCAAATTATTTTCTTTTACTAATTCCTTTGCTTATACCTATTTGTTTCGTGCACCTCCGTTAAATTAATACTTTCCAGCATTTTTTAATTCCTATATCTACTAATTCACAAAAGATTATTAATTAACATAATCAGGAAGTTTTATGAAAAGAACAATATTTTTCATTATAGGTTCAATATTTTGCATGCAGTATGTATTTGCTCAGCATGCAATAAAAGGAAAGATAACAGATGAATCAGGCCTTTCGCTTGCAAATGTAAATATATTGATAGCCGATTTAAACAAAGGTACTCTTTCGAAAAAAGATGGTAGCTTTGAGCTTACTAATTTACCATCCGGAAAGCATAAAATTCAGTTTTCGCATGTAGGCTATTCCAATCATCTGGAAACAATTGATTTAAAAAATGAAGATAAAGAAATAAACATCGTGTTAAAATCAACAGTTTTTGAAATTCAGGAAATTGTTGTGTCGGGCGGATATCGTTCAACTCAACACGAAAACAGCATTAAAATAGAATCCATTGTTCTTGATCCAAAGAAAGTAAAACAATCTCCTTCGTTGATGGAAACGGTTGCCCAATTGCCGGGTGTGGATATGATTTCTAAAGGCAGCGGAATTTCCAAGCCTGTTATTAGAGGCCTTTCGATGAATAATGTGTTGGTTCTATACAATGGTGTGCGTTACGAAAATTACCAGTATTCCGACCATCATCCACTTGGTATAGATGAATATGGAATTGAAGAAGTTGAAGTTATTAAAGGCCCAGCTTCTTTACTCTATGGATCTGATGCAATAGGGGGAGTAATTAATTTTATAAAAGAACAGCCTGCACCGCAACATAGTATCATGGGAGATTATAATGTTCAGGTTTTTTCTAATAGTCTGGGTATTAAAAATAATCTTGGAATAAAAGGTTCATCATCAAAGCTGTTTGGTGGTTTTCGTATAGGACAACAAACTCATGCCGATTATTTACAGGGTGGTGGTGATTTTGTCCCGAACTCTCGTTTCAATGAGTTGTCGCTTAAAGCAAATGCCGGATATACCGACAAGAAGGGTACTTTTACTTTACATTACGATTATAGCAAATCGCTTATTGGAATACCTGAAGAAGAAGCAGAAGAAATAATAACAAAACGAGGAAGAAAAGTAGAGCATTTTTTTCAGCAGTTTAATACTCATTTGCTTTCTTCGCAAAACAAGTTATACCTTGGCAAAATTAGAGTAGATGCTAACGTAGCCTATCAAAATACAGAACTCATTCATGGTGAAGATATGGATGAATACGAAATTCAAATGAGGCTCGAAACACTTAGCTATGAAACTCGAATTAATCTGCCATCAAGTAAAAACAGTGAATACATTGTAGGGTTTCAGGGATTTAATCAAACCAATACCAATGTTCATGATAGAGAAGTAATTTTACTTCCAGATGCTCAAAGCAATAATTATTCAGTTTTTGGCCTTATACAGCAATCCTTTAATTCGTTGACGTTACAGGGCGGATTGAGATACGATGTTAAATCTATTAAAACCAATGCAGTAGGATTTGTAAGCGACAGTATTAATTATCGCCCCTCTTTGCAGAAAAGCTATGGTGCTATGAGTGGATCGTTTGGTGCAACTTGGCATGCCTTTGAGCCATTATTTATCAGAGCAAATATAGCAACAGCTTATCGGACGCCAAATTTGCCCGAGCTAAGTTCAAAAGGAGTACATGAGCTCCGTTATGAGTTGGGCGATGCTAATTTAAGACCTATGCAATCGGTTGAAAGTGATTTAAGCGTACATTATCATTTGAAACAGTTTACCTTCGATGTAGCAGGATTTTACAACGATGTCAGCAGGTTCATATATATAGCTCCTACTGGCGATACAACAAACGATGGATTACATATTTATCAATATCGTCAGTTTGATGCTTATCTATATGGTGGTGAAACCGGTATTCATTTCCATCCAACAACAATGAACTGGCTTCATATAGAAGGTAACTATGCAATGGTAATAGGGAAAAGGAAAAATGGTGAAAATTTGCCGTTCATTCCAGCACAGAAAGTTCGTCTGGAATTTCGAGGACAAAAAGACAAGTGGTGGAAGTTTAATAAACTCTTTGTTTTGCTAGTTGCTCAGTATGCTTTTAAACAGGATAGGGTTGCACCGGAAGAAGAACCTACATCATCGTATGCTTTATTTGATGCAAACATTGGTTTTTATGTTCCTGTTCAACAGCAAGAGCTAACGTTTATGATAAGTGTTAATAATTTGTTCGATAAAAAATACATCGATCATCTTTCTACTTTAAAAGAGACACCTTTTTATAATGCAGGAAGAAATGTAGTATTAACGCTTAAAATTCCGTTTGGACTAAGAAAGTCGTAAAAAACTATAAAAGCCCTTTGCAAATTGGGAGGGCTTTTTTAAAAACACGGATTTTTCAATAGGTAATAAGTGCTTTGGAATGTAAACAGGATCTTCGAGTTAATCCCATCTTAGATTTATTAGGATTTATATACACCTGCCTACCATACAAAATGCTTGAACAATTTTAGTCGATACAAAGTAAGAAAAAAATAAACTCAATAAATATCATATTCTTAATCGTACTTGATTTTTTAATAAATGTTACTTTGCTACTTTTGCAGAAAATATGAGAACAATGAATTATACACTTAATGAGCTTCAGAAAATTACAGACGAATGGATAAAAACAGTAGGAGTCAGATATTTTAATGAACTTACCAATCTTGCCATACTGATGGAAGAAGTTGGTGAGCTTGCTCGAATAATGGCTCGCACTTATGGTGAACAATCGTTTAAAAGCGATGAAAATCACAGTGATTTAAAAGAAGAAATGGCCGATGTTTTGTGGGTTTTACTATGTCTTGCTAATCAAACGGGGGTTAATCTTACTGAAGCTTTTATGGAAAAGTACGAAAAACGAACGTTGCGAGATAAAGAGAGGCATCAAAACAATCCCAAATTAATATAACATGTATCTTATACAAAGCCCTTTTGATAATGCATATGAAAATTTAGCACTTGAAGAATATTTGCTTCGTTTTACCAGCAATGAATATCTTCTTTTATACATAAACAAACCTTCGATTGTTATAGGGAAACATCAAAATGCTTATGCAGAAGCGAACTTTCTGCTTCTTACTTATCATTCCATACCATTGGTTAGGCGAATAACAGGTGGTGGAACTGTGTATCATGATGAAGGTAACTTGAATATTTCAATTATACGAAATACTAACAGAATAGACTTTTCTCAATTATTGCTTCCATTGAAAAATGCTATAGATAAACTAAACCTTTTCGCAGAAATTACAAAAAAAAATGACATTTTTATTAATGGTCGAAAAGTTACCGGGACAGCAGCACATATTTTCAAAAACAGAAGTATTCATCACGGAACATTACTCATCAATGCATCGTTGAGTCAGTTAAAGTCTTTGTTAAAAGTAAATATGGGATTCTTTGTAATAGATCATGCTGTAGAGTCTAATCCGTCGCCTGTAACTAATTTAATGGATGAAATGGATTCTATGCAAGATTTTAATTATTTAACAGAACATATAAAGAACACATTTATTTCCGAATACTTTGTAAGAGAAACTTATACAATCAATGATAAGGATTATTTGGAGATACGAAAACTCGTTCAAAAAAAATATGCTACGTGGGAATGGAATTTTGGCTATTCTCCTGATTTTTCATTTTTTGCAGAAATCCCAGAACTTTCATCCAAAATATTCTGCACAATAAAGAAAGGCATGGTTAAAAGTATGTTCATAAACTCAATGGTTCATCAAGTAAATGTACAGGATTATTTAAATCAGCCATTCGATAAAGTATTGCTCGAATTAATTAAAAATTATTATTGAATATGAAACCTCTGGCGATATCATTTTTTGCTTGTCTAATCGGCATTAATTTTTTGGCTCAACTACCAGAGAAAGAGCTTCGAGAGGTTATCGTTGACAGTACCATTCAAGAATGGAAAATGGGTGGAATTGTCAATATGACTTTTTTCCCAAACAAGTTTAACCAACTGGTCGGTAGGATGCTAAAATTCTATTTCAGGCAATGCCCTGACCAATCTTTTTGCAAAGTACAATAAGGAACGATACAGCGTCGAAACCACTTTCGACATGGGGTATGGCTTAATGAAACAATCATCTGGAAAACAAAGAAAAACCGATGACAAAATAGTTTTTTCTTCAAAATTTGGTTATCTGATAAAAGGAACTCTTACTGGGCAGCTTTGCTGAACTTTAAAACACAAAGTATGCCGGGATATAATTATCCCAACGATTCGGTGATGATTTCAACCTTTATGAGTCCGGCATATTTTATTCCTGCTGTGGGTTAAGATTTTATAAGTATGAGCAAATGTTTTCGTGTTTCATAGCTCCATTGTCAGGGAAAGTAACTTATGTAAGAAATCAGATGTTAGCCAATGCAGGATCATTTGGAGTTGAACCTGCTGAATATGATAATGCAGGAAATATTATGAAAAAGGGTAAAAATAGTCGTTACGAGTTTGGGGGTCATCTTAAAACAACGTTAAACTGGCAAATCAACAAAAATGTTAACCTAACTTCAAAATTAGAATTGTTTTATAATTATTTGAAGAATCCTCAAAATATTGATGTTTTATGGGAATCTCTGATAGTCTTAAAGCTAAATAAATACCTGGCACTAACATTGAATACGTTGTTGATTTATGATGATGACATTAAAATTGCGAAAACAGACGAAAAGGCAATGTTGTTAGTAATAGCCCACGCATACAGTTTAAAGAAGTGTTGGGTGTAGGATTTTCTTATAAATTTTAGTAGAGCTGCAAAAATTAACAACAAAATCAATCAGCACTCGCAATATAACGGTTGAACTCAAAAGAATGGGATTTTTAAGAAAAACTAAATATTGTAAAGAACTACTCAATAGCCGTTATGGCTAAATTTTATACATAGGTGCCGAATATGCTGCATCTATTTTCAGAGATTATGTGGCTGAAAAAGAAGATGAAATATTTTAACAATTTTCCTACGTATATCAATATTTTATAGTACATTTGTACTATGGGAAAACATCTGAAACTTATTTCATCTGAATTTCTTGATATTTATTCATCAAATTCAACATTAAAAAATCAATAAGTAAATATAACTTCATTTTTCTTTGTTTATTTCATGTATTTTTTTTCCTGCCAGAAGAATAAAAGTTTGAAAAAAGTTAATTTTGCTTACTCGATTACTCGAATTTTTATCAAATGCTTGTTAGACGTGATTTTTTTACGTTTATATCATTATTATTTGCTGGATTCAAGTCACAAATGCAACTTTTTGGTTAGACAAATATAGATAAAAAAATTCATTTGGTGTTAAAAAATTTAATTTTTTTCTT